>Ga0209427_10002255_pt1 | contig 22655 bp, 14 predicted proteins | sample DeeMarSWOR136_30_FD_187465 | JGI IMG/M metagenome (GOLD analysis project Ga0209427, IMG submission 187465) | Marine sediment microbial communities from White Oak River estuary, North Carolina - WOR-1-36_30 (SPAdes) (version 2) | ecosystem: Environmental > Aquatic > Marine > Intertidal zone >...
CCGAGAGCTCCCACTGCTATCTGGATAAAGGACGACTACGCCTATGTGTCACTTGACGACTATTTTGCGGGCCCTGAAGTGTTTAACGGAGGGTTGATAGTGTTGGATGTTTCTGATCCTTATAATATCGATTCTCTGGGATTTTTTGAGATCCCTGGTGAAGCTTGTAATGTCCACATTAAAGGCAACTTCGCTTATGTTTCAGCGGAATGGGATGCAGTTTATGTTTTGGATGTCACCGATCCCACAAATCCCACTCTGGTTACCTATTATGATACCCCGGGAACTCCCAGGGATGTTTTTGTGGATGAACCTTATGTATTAGTTGTTGAGCACAATTCCCTTTTAGTCTTCGAGGCCAGTTTCTTGAGCGTGCCCGGAGATGTCAATTCAGATGGAATAGTCAATAGTTCTGACATTGTTTATTTGATAGACTATCTTTTCAAGAACGGATCTGAGCCATCAGATCCAAACGCAGCCGATGTTAACTTCGATTGCCAGATAAATTCGGCTGACGTTGTCTATCTCATAGACTATCTGTTTCGTGGTGGACCTCGTCCGCAGTATGGTTGTGTTTCTTAAAGGTATCTCTTTTTGGAAGGGAGGAAAAGATGAAGACCCAGAATTGGATTTGGGTTGGGATTTTGATCGCGATTCTCTTCTTCTCAGGTTTTGCCTTTGCTCAAGAAGATACGCTGATTCTGTTGGGAACTAATCCACAGATGGGAGGCTATGCTGTTGCAGTTTACAATAAGTATGCTTTTGTGGCGGCATATGATTCAATTAAGGTCGCCAATTATTCTGATCCGAGCAATCCTTACTCAATTATCACCTATCCGGGAAACTTACTAAGGGATATAGAGATAAAAGACAGCCTGGCTTATTATGTGGGAGACTCTCTATATATAAGGGACATCTTGAACCCTTTGGAATCACAGCAGATTGCGTCGTGTGGCAATTGGAATCACTCTTCGTTCAGAGTCCATCTATTTGACACTTTAGCTTTGGTAATCCACAGTACCGCGCCCCTGATCTCCCTTTTAGAAGTTATTGGTATATCCGACCCGACCGATCCACAGATATTGTCGACTAATTACCCCAGCGGTGATGGCGCATGGGGACGGATGGATGTCTGGAAGAAGGATAATCATGTATTTTGGGTCGATTATGCTATTGACATTGAGACATGGAAGGAAGCAGGCCAGATCACGGTTTTGGATATTACCGACCCAACAGAGCCGATTGCCATAGTAGTAGATACCTGTTTGCCATCTGTTCCCGCTGCCATCTGGATAGAGGATAATTATGCCTATGTGGCACTTAATGACTATTATGCGGACTATGGAGGGTTGATAGTGATGGATATTTCCGACCCCTATAATATCGATTCGATTGGGTTTTTTGCGATTTCTGAGGCAAGAGTTTACAATGTCTTTATTAAAGATAACTTTGCCTATGTTCCAGCAGAATGGGATGGCATTTATGTTTTGGATATCAGCGATCCCACAGACCCCACTTTGGTCACTTATCATGACATCCCAGACACCCCTAATGATTTTTTTGTAGATGAACCTTACGTGTTAGTTGCTGGGCACAATTCCCTTTTCGTCTTCGAAGCCAGTTTCTTAAAGGCTGGAGATCTCAATTCAGATGGAATAGTCAACAGTTCTGACATTGTCCATTTGATAAATTATCTCTTCAAGAACGGACCTGAGCCATCAGATCCAAACGCAGCGGATGTTAACTCTGATTGCCAGATAAATTCGGCTGACGTTGTCTATCTCATAGACTATCTGTTTCGTGGTGGACCTCGTCCGCAGTATGGTTGTGTTTCTTAAAGGTATCTGTATTTGGAAAGGAGGAAAAGATGAAGACCCGAAATTGGATTTGGGTTTGGATCTTGATCTTTCTGCTTTCCTGTCCATTTGAAGAAAGCTTCTCCCAAGATCCGGGTATTCCAGACACGGTGAGATTCGGAGAGTGGTCCACTTACCTACCTGGACCGCCATCTCAGGGGAAAGCCATTGTTCCTTTGATTGTATTCAATGACTACCCATTATGTTTCCTCCAGATCGTCCTTAAGTACATAGGACCAATTGAGTGTGACACAGCATATTTTGCTCAAGGAAGGCCAGACGTGTGTTACTCAAAGGATGTTTATGTTGATACAACCGTCAGTGTTGATGGTATAGACGGTCTCATAGTCTTTTCTGCAATTGCTTTGCCACGCAATGGTATGCCTTCAGGTGTAGGTGAAATCGGCAGGATACATTTCCATGTGCAAGACACCGGATCAGTAGAATTAGATACTACGTGCTGGGGACCAATATGTTCTTCTTTTATGGATACGGCAGCATATACTTACGTCCCGAAAGTTGTGGATAGCGACCACTATATTGTCCCCTCGGTCCCGGGAGATGTTAATCAGAGTGGGGAAGTGAATTCAGCAGATGTGGTCTTTTTGATCGACTATCTGTTCAAACAGGGACCTCCTCCCGATTTTTTGGAGCTTGCGGATGTGAATAAAGATTGTATTGTAAATTCGGCTGACGTTGTCTATCTTATGAACTATCTATTCAAAGGGGGACCTTGCCCAAAGCCGGGATGCGCTTCCTAAGAGAGAGTCCACCTTAGAGTTAGGACAGGGAATAAGCCCTGTCTCTACATAAAGCCTCCTCTGCAAAAAATAGTTTTTCAACACGTCACAAGGGCGAACACTCCAAATTCTCCCATCCAAGCAATTTTTCAGAGCTTTCTTCGTAAATACTTGACAGATTCCGAAATCTTCATAAATTTCGTTGGTTATCAGAAGGAATATCTTGGCAGAAGAGGAAGATTTTATGTTTGCACAGGTGGCGTTACCTTTGCCCTCACACAAACTCTTTACCTACAAAATCCCCCCTCATCTTGAGGGCAGATTAAATCTGGGCTTTCGAGTATTAGTTCCTCTGCAGAGAAGTTTGCTGACCGGTTTTGTGGTGGGAATGACCGAAAGCACCAATATCAAAAAGACCAAAGAGATCATCGATCTTTTGGATCCCTATCCCTTCTTCTCAAAGGAAATATTGGAGCTCACTCGTTGGGTCTCCGAATATTATTTCTGCTCCTGGGGAGAGAGCTTAAAGGCAGTCCTGCCAGCGGAAATTCAGGTGAAAAGCGAGCTATGGGTTGAAAAAAGTGTGGATTTGCCCACTGATCTGGACGAGAAGAAGGTTTCTTTGTCTTCGAGACAGAAAGAAATCTTAAAGCATTTATCTGACCAGAAAAGAAAACTCTCCTGGTTTAAAAGAAGACTCGGAGGAAAGGGACTCTACGCAGATTTATACGATTTGGAAAGAAAAGGATGGGTGAGGATGTTTTCTCAATTGGGCAAACCCAGGGTTGGAATAAAGTATGAAAAGATCATTCGATTAAAAAACTTCAATCCCTCCTCCGGCGGGACTCCCTCGGAGATCGAACTCTTTAAATTAGCCATCTCTGCTTTAAAAAGAAAAGCCCCCAAGCAGGCAAAATGTCTGGAATTGTTACTGGCTGAGGGTGGCCAGCTTTCTTTGGAAAAGTTTAATCTTGCTGTAAATAAAAACACTCCGGCTCTGAATGCATTGAAAAAGAGAGGACTGATCGAGTTTGATGTGATAGAAAAGATAAGAGAAAGCGATTGGGGTCTTGATCTGCCTGAGACCACCCAGATTCTCCTTAATCAGGAACAGAAACAGATTTTTGGCAAGATAAAGGCGGCATTGGGGTCGAATACTCATTCCACTTTTCTTCTTCATGGAATCACCGGGAGCGGAAAAACGCAAGTTTATATCGAAGCCATAAGAGAAGCAATGAATTTGGGGAAACGGGCATTGGTCTTAGTGCCGGAGATATCTTTAACCCCTCAGATCATCTCCAGATTCAAAGCCAACTTTGGGGATCTGGTAGGATGTTTGCATTCTCGACTTTCCCTGGGTGAGAGGTTCGATAGTTGGCGAAAGGCCAAGGAAGGAAGATTTCCCATCATGGTGGGAGCAAGATCGGCCATCTTCTCACCTTTGGAGAATTTGGGATTGATTGTGGTGGATGAGGAACACGATTCTTCTTATAAGCAGGATGATCCCGCTCCCCGATACAATGCCAGAGATGTGGCGGTTAAGAGAGGAAAACAGAACAAGGCGGTGGTGATTTTGGGCTCAGCCACCCCCAGTCTCGAATCCTATTTTAATGCTCAGAGTGGAAATTACCTCTTATGCCAGTTAGAACAAAGGGTAGAAAAAAGGACCTTGCCCGAAGTTAAGATCGTAGATTTGAGAGAGGAAAGAAAAAAGGGTAATAAAGACATTCTTTCAACTACCCTATCTTCGCTTCTAAAAGAGAAGATTGAAAAAAACGAGCAGGCTCTTTTGTTTTTGAATCGGAGAGGTTTTTCCACCTTCATTAAATGCAGGGAATGTGGACATATCATGAGATGTTCTCGTTGTGACATCACATTAACCTTTCACCGTACGGATTTTTCGATGAGATGTCACTATTGTGGCCTTACACAGAAAGCACCCGGACTCTGCCCCAACTGTGAAGGCATTAACTTCATGTATCGAGGAACGGGAACTCAAAAGATGGAGGAGGAGCTTAAAAGAAACCTTCCTCAAGCAAAAGTGGAGAGAATGGATCTGGATACCACCTCAAGCAAAGGTTCTCATCGGAGAATCTTGAGCGATTTCGGTAAAAAGAAATTCAATGTTCTTCTGGGAACCCAGATGATCACCAAAGGTTTGGATTTCCCGGAGGTGACCCTGGTAGGAGTGGTCTCAGCCGATTTGAGCCTGGATCTTCCTGATTTCCGAACCAAAGAGAGAACCTTCCAATTGCTAACCCAAGTAGCTGGCAGAGCAGGAAGAGGAGATTTAGGGGGAGAGGTGATCGTCCAGACCTATTATCCTGATGAAGGGGCTATTAAATTAGCTGCAAAGCACGATTTCGTCACATTTTATCAAAATGAGATCGAACAAAGAAAAGAGTTGGGTTATCCACCTTTTTCTCATCTGATATTGATCCTTTTCTCCGGAAAAAATCAAAATAGAGTGATCCACCAAGCCGAGAAGTTTTGTTTGCTATTTGAAAAGATGCTGATGAAAGAAAACTCCAAAGAGACAGAGATTCTGGGTCCTGCTCCTGCACCCCTCTCCAGAATCAAGAATCAACACCGTTGGCAGGTAGTCATTAAAACCAGAATCACTAATAAAGTGGTTGATCTGCTTAAAAAAATTTTGGCAGAGGGGAAAGATTTTTCCACAACGTCTTTTAGAACAAAGAAAGGATCGTGCCGTATAACAGTTAATGTGGATCCTGTGGACATGCTTTAAAATGCCGATGTTTTATAGTGAAGAGATCGCATAACCGTTGTTTAATACCTCATATCTTTTATCTAACACCTAATTTCTGCTGAAAGGTTGAGTGGTGATGGTAACTTTAGAAGATGTGAAGAAAAACGAGCAAGTGAAAGCACTGATCGCCAAGGCGGACGAGGTTCTGGGGGTTATCGGGTATACCGAACACGGGCAAAGACACGCCAGCCTCTCTGCAAACATCGCCCACAATATCCTCACCCGACTGAACCATTCTGAAAAAAGAGCGCAACTGGCAGCCATATCAGCCTATCTACATGATATAGGGAATGTGATCAATCGCGATTATCATGCCCAGGTCGGAGCGGTATTGGCTCAGAACATCCTTTTAGAGATGAAAATGCCATTAGAGGACATAATGGAGATCATTGCCGCTATCGGAAACCATGATGAAAAGGATGGTCAGCCGGTATCGGATATTTGTGCGGCGGTGATTCTGGGGGATAAATCGGATGTGCACAGCTCCCGCGTGCGTACCGTGAAGATGATTAAGCAGGACATACATGATCGGGTAAATTACGCGGCCAAAAGCTCATTCTTGAGGGTGGAGGAAGATAAGGGGATCATCACATTGGAGATCAAGATCGATACCTCCATCTCTCAGGTAATGGAATATTTCGAGATATTCTTGTCTCGCATGGTGGTCTGCCGTAGGGCGGCTGAGTTTTTGAAGCAGAAGTTCCAACTGGAGATAAACGGGCAAAGGTTGTTGTAGGTTAGAAGTTCTTACGTAGGGGCGCAGCTCGTCTCCGCCCGATCTAAAGAAATCGCGGATAATGAAAAAGAAAATCGATTATAAAAGCTCAGGAGTAGACATTGCTGCCGCCGACCGAGCTACAGAGAGAATTAAGAGCTTAGCCAAATCAACTTTCAGCTCTCGTGTGCTGAAAGGTATCGGAAGCTTTGGTGGATTCTTTTCATTCAAAGGGGGCGAATATAAAGAGCCGGTTTTGGTCTCCAGCGTGGATTCAGTGGGAACCAAATTGAAAGTGGCCTTTATGATGGGAAAACATGACACCGTGGGGGAGGATATCGTCAATCATTGTGTAAATGACATATTGGTGCATGGCGCAAAGCCCTTGTTCTTCCTAGATTATATTGGGACAGGAAAACTCTCTCCTGGTGTAATAGAGCAAATCGTTAAAGGGTTATCCAAAGCTTGCAGGAAAGTGGGATGTGCTCTCATAGGAGGAGAGACTGCGGAGTTACCTGGATTTTACAACAAGGATGAATATGACTTGGTGGGATTCGTCCAGGGGGTGGTGGAAAGAAAAAAAATCATCGATGGTTCAAAGATAATTCCGGGTGATCAGATCATCGGATTAAAATCTGATGGTCTCCATACCAATGGATATTCGTTGGCCAGAAAGGCAATCTTTCAGTCAGGTCGTTTTGATGTGAATGATTATGTTAAAGAATTGAAAACCACGGTAGGCAAAGAGCTTCTGAAACCGCACAAATGCTACGCTCCTTTGATTTTTAAGCTGCTGAAAAGATTTCAGACTTGTAGTGAGCGTAGCGAACCTATTAAAGGCATGGCTCATATAACTGGTGGAGGGATCGAAGGAAATTTGAAAAGAATCCTTCCCAAAAACTGCGATGCCAATATCTCTGTCGATTCTTGGAAGACCCCTGCTGTATTCAATTTCATTCAAAAGCTTGGCAACATCGAAAACCAGGAGATGTATAAAGTTTTCAACATGGGAATAGGCATGATCCTGGTGGTATCGAAGAAAGAGGTTACAAAGATTTTAAAACACTTATCTAACATCAAGGAGAGTGCTTTTCACCTAGGCGAAATCTCGACTGGAAAAGGGAAAGTGAGATTACTAAATTCACGATAAAAGATCTAAACAAGGAGTAGCGAGACTTGTCTCGCGCCAAGAAAAATCTGAGCGGTGCTTAAGGCGTCAGAACCCTCTGGTTCTGACGCTTTTTACTGTCAGATAGAGGGTTAATCCTGAAGGAATCTGCATTTTCGAGAATCCACTCAGAGAAGGGGTAGGGATTTTTGTCCAATGGTTCACTCACATAGTCAGTCCAAACTCCAGGGTAAAATTCCACGAACAAAAAGGTCCTCCTAGATAGGGAGGGCCTTAACTAAAAGACGCGGCTCCCGAAGGTATCTTCCTCCGGGAGCCTTTGAATTTGAGTATTAATGGACGACCAGATTGCCGTTCTCCACAGGCCATGGCTTATCAGGGAAAGGCTGTGGTTCGCATCCTGGATCGGAATCGTACATCTCACCCCAGACAAGGTCACCTTTTCTGCCGGGAGTGCCACCATCAAACACTATCACTAGAAGCCACTGATCAGCCCACTCATCCTGGCTTCCAGAAGTTATTGGTCCGGAGAAGAATGCACGCTTACCCACGACGGTCACGCATTGGATATCCACCCTGAACCAGTCGCCATTGGAGTCCCGGTAGTTGAGGTTGCCCTTGGCCGGATCAGTCGCGTGCGCATTGAACTCGATTTTACGCTGAACCTCCGTCCCGCCTTCTATTGTGGTGAATGCGACTCCACCGGTGGCTTTAGGTGGGGAGGCCGATAGTGATAACCCTGCTCCAGCAATCACCAACAGCCCGCCTAATAAGCTGAGGACGCACAAGGTAGCAATGCTGCGCTTCATTTTTCACCTCCTTCTCACTATGAGATGTTTAATGCGGGTTCACCTAGGACCACCCTAGGTTTCCTTTTGCCAGCTAATTTAAACCAACCAAGCTACCCTGTCAAGATCATTTTTTGAACATCAGCAAGCGATCATGTTAAGATAAAGAGGGCAAGATTATTGGTTGTGGGACTTGGAGGGCTCGCCTGCCTGTCATCTCAGGCAGGCCTCAGTCGAATCTCCCTTCTGAAGCTTCTTGTGGTCTCAGACCGAGCTGCAGGTTATGAAAAACCACCCGCATACCCAAGCCTTTACACTTAATCTTCAGACTCAAAGTCGAAGGAAAGCGCACTCAGTACAAGACAAGCCTCCCGGGCATGGTCGGCTTATATATCTATCAGATCAGGGGATCTGAGAACTCGCAAACCAGTTTAGAGGAGCATGGGGGATTTTTGCCCCTTCAGGTCGCCGGCATGATCGGTCCGAACCCCATGGTAGACAGCCAAAGATAAAAAGGCCCTGCCCCGATAGGGAGGGCCTTGAACAAAACATGCAGCTCCCAGAGATTTCTTCTCCGGGAGTCTGAAGTAATGTGTTAATGAACGACCAGATTGCCACTCTCTACGGGCAAATCATCGCCGGGGTCACCAGGCCAGTAGTCAAATTCACACTCCGGCTCATCCTCGAACATTTCGCCCCATACCCGGTCTCCTTTTTTGCCAGGAGTGCCACCGTCATGCACCGCAACCAGAAGGTAATGACCAACCAGCGCACTGTCACTTGCAGAGACTATGGGTCCCGAGAAGAATGCAAATGCACTATCCTGAAGGACATGCACGCATTGGATATCCACCCTGAACCAACCGCCATTGGCGTCCCGGTAGTTAAGCTTGCCTTTGGCCGGATCTCCCGCGTGCGCGTTGAACTCGACCCGACACTTCAGTTCATTTCCGTCGTCGTCGGTAGTCGTAAATCCGACTCCGCCCGTGGCCTTAGGTGGAGAAGCCGAAAGAGATGGTCCTGCTCCAGCAAAAACCAGCAGCCCGACTACCAAACCCAGGAGGCACAAAGTTCCAATGTTGTGCTTTATCATTTTTCACCTCCTTCCATGTGGGATAAGTTTGTTGCGAGCTAACCTGAGGTCACCCAGGTTTTCTTTTGCGGTTTAATTTACCATGAAAGAGCCATCTGTCAAGTTCATTTTTTGAACATTCAGAAACGATCATGTCAAGATAATAAAGATCGCAAGACAGGCCGATCATCCGACCGCAGACTGCTGCTCTCTACACTTTTCTTCTTTCGATAAATACAAAAATCAAAAGGCGATTCCCTATTTTCGGAACCGCCCTCCTTAACGAGATTTTTTTTCTTTAGGAAAAACAAAAAAACTATTGTCTGGACTTTTCCAATGCCTCCTTCGCCTTATCCTTTTTGCCCAATCTGGCATATACAATGCTCAGATAACCCCAGGTTTCTTTATCATTGGGAGTCAGTTCCACCAGTCTCTCTAAGACGTTTGAAGACTCCTGCCACTTGTCCTGGCTCAAAAGGGAAAACCCCAGATATTTCAGGATTTCCAAATCATCAGGGACCAACTTTAAAGTCTGCTGAAAGGAAGTTTCAGCCTTATAAAAATATTCCTTCTGCTTTTCTCTGGCTATGTTGGCTCTGCCCAAAAGCTGTTTGTCGTTTGGCCTTCTCTCCAAAGAGTCCCGATAGGCAGAGAGCATAGGATTATATGTCTGGGCTTTGCCTATATAAAGCAAACCCAAATGAAAGTGTGCTTCCCCATCTACGGGGTCAATCTCTGCAGCCTTCTGAAAGTCGGATTCAGTCTTGATAAATAACCTTTCAAATTCTTCTTTAGCCACCTCATACCGAGATAAAAGCTCTCTATCTCCTGGACTTTGATCGAGAGAGTCTTTATAGGCCACCAAAACAGAGATACGGTCTTGCGCCTTGCTGAGATGCAATAATCCTCGGTTAAAATAGGCATCTTTATATTCTGGATCTATGGAGATGATTTTGGAATATGTCTCGATCACTTTTTCGTGATCCCCCTTTTCCATATAAATCGTGGAGAGATTAAACAAGGCATTCACATTCTGCGGATCCCTTTGGATGATCTTCTCATAGATTACCAAAGCCTGGTCGAACTTATTGGCAGAAACCAAACAAGTAGCATAGCCGGTCATCACTCCAGAGTCGTCAGGTTTCAGCTGATAAGCTTTCTCATAATATTGCAATGCAGTCTGCAATTCCTCCTCTCGGGCAAACTCTGCTCCCAGGTTCAGATAGGGCTCATATCTGGTCGAATCTATCAACAAGGCCACTTGGTACATTTCCCGAGCCTTTCTTCCCAAAGATTCCTCAAGAAATTCTATTCCAAGCTTTGCCTCCTCAAATTTAAGGTAACTATCCCAAGCAAACCTCTGAGCATTCTCCACTCCGCTTGCCAGTGCTCGCAGGCTATCTTTATAAACTGAATACTTGGAAAAATCAGTCATCAAGTCAGTTTTATACCTGCTTGCCGCCTTTCCCTTTTTCCCACAGCCTATCCCGGAATTGACCGATTCGATCCACTTTTCATTTTTTGTCTCACTCATCTCAGCCGAATATTTTGATTTCAGTTGGAACCTCTCTACTTTTCGGAACTCCTCTATCATCTCCTTATACACCTTCTTTTCTGCATATATTTTCCCCAAAAGAAAATGCGCCTCCGCACTTGTGGAATCCTGCTCTAAGGCTATATGAAGCTGCTCGGTGGCCTTATCATAATCCGGCGGAACAAGCCCCAGATAAATCTTGGCAGACATCAAACCGGGACTCTTTGCCCCACAGCCTGATAGGAGAACGATAATTAAAAGCGGGGAAATAAAATAGAAGCGACGGAATTGCTTTTTGATTATTGAGATTCTCATTTTGCCTCCATTCAAATGAGCTATGGTGGAATTTGAAATTCTGGTGTCAGAACAGGGAAACCTGTCGAAAAACCACGAAATATCCTTTCTGTCATTCTGACCCCCTATTGCAAATGCCTATGCACTCATACGAGTTTGAGATTCTTCGCCCCGCCGTTGGCGGGACTCAGAATGGCATTTTTCGATAGGTTCAGACATCTCGGAATGAATTTACCTTATGTATCTCACTGTGTAATTTAGAATTTTCTCTTCGTCCTTTTCTAAGGATATTTTGAACTCGATGGTATTGGCATCCTTTTTCTCATATTCGAAGTTGGATTCTAAGATCTTCCATTCGGTATAAGGATAGAGATGCTCGACCACCACCACCTCTGCCGCCTCCTCTTTATGATTTCTCAGCTTTATCTCATAGGATTCCTCAGTTATATCCTTCCCTATCTCCCTGAAATCGGTCCTCTTTCTTTCTCCCACCAAGTCAAAGGCATGGCCCAAAAAGACCCGCACTTTCTCATCTTTGGGGGTATGATCGATCAAATCTTCACCCACGAACTCCAAGGATTTATCCACATCTGCCTTATATACTCTGATCTTGCCTTTGGGCAGAGGCATTCCCAAACCTGCAGCTGAGGAATTCTTGAATTCCAATTCGACTTTTACCCTTTTCTCTTCTGTGGCTCCATCATAGGTAAATATCTTTTTGACGACCACATTAGTGGTGGGAAATAAGGAGACCTGCTTGATTTCGTTATCCTTGATGGTGGAAGGACGGAGAAGAGTATACAGATGATATTCGAAGAATGGTTTTTCCTCGAACTGAGGGGCACCAGCAACGTCAAGCGCGTACCCTTTAGCCAGACGAGGAGGTACTATCTTTTCCCGGACTCGATGAACTTCTCCCGCAATGAGCTTCACCTTGGCCTCTTCGTAGGTGGCTCCAGAATGGTTATCAATGGAGACCCAACCTGCCAATTCCAAATTCCGATCGAACTGATCCACCACCGCCACATATTCAGCGTGCCAGTTTATCCCCGAAGTGAGGTAACTAACTTCAGCTTTTCTTTTTCCACTTATCTGGCTATCCAAAAGCCACACCAAGGTCGGTTTGGTGATCAGTCCTTCAGGAAGACTGGGGAAATACATATCCCTCACTTCCTCCAATCTCACAATCCGGATGGCACCCTCAGGTTCTTTTAGGGTGAGATTTTCATTGGAGTATGAAAGAAGGACTCCCTTATAGGCCTTATCTTGTTTGGTGAAAAGCTCAATCTCCTTGTCCACATACTTCTGCAATATCTTGGTGGAGCTGACCAGATCATACTGATAGTTCTGTTCCAGGATGGCGACTTTGTCAGCAACACCTATTGGCTTGAAATGCACCGAGGTCGGATCTATCTGAGCCGCCACGTCAGTGAATCTGATCACGCTTTTTCCCTTTTGAAACTCCAATTCGCGAACGTCTTTGACCAAACCCAGATCCTGATTATAAATGGTCACCGCCACGCTGGACTCGGCTGATTGCACCGATCGCGGAGCACAACTAATCAGAAGAAAAACAAAAACGGCTAACCTCAATACCACATTTTTCCTCATTTAACTCACCACCTCAACAAATAAGAGATTATAGGATGTTCCTTTCATCCTTTTATACAAATCGAAAAGCTTTTTATTCCCATGAACTATTGTAAGAAAATGGCGTTCATAGTCTGTCTTTCGTTAAGGCTGCCCGTATCGTTTTTTGTCCTTCGGCTTTCGTTGGTCGGCTAATCCTGTTTCTTTTGAAAATTTCTCCACGCTTCAGCCAGCTTATATAGTTGCCTTCCTGTCTTGTCATAAATATCTATTAGCTCCTCACAAAGCTTAGGATCAACCTGCTTGGAGTATACGTCACGACAATAACTTATTCCGACTACCGTTTCATTGGCTTCTGACATCGCATCAGTTAAGTATTTATCAAATCCTCTCCTTTGGTGTTTCTTGCCATACCCCTCCGCAATTAGCCGCGGAATTGCCTCAACAGAACGGCGGAGTTGATTAGCTAAATCATATTGCTCTTCTTTTGGCAACTTAGGTAAAATTTGAGTCAACACAGTAAGCGAAGCCTTATAGGAATTCTGATAGACCTCCAAATCTCTATAGGTTTTAATAACTTGTTTCTCTGTAGCCATGAGTTTGATTCTTATCGGGCTTCAAATTCCACATGTCGGGCTTCGATATTGAGCGAAGCGAAATCCATAGGACGGGCTTCTTTACCGAGAGACTAATAACATAATTTTTTTATAATCACCAACCTGTGATCTCCTCCAAGTTCTTGTTCAATTTCTCCACCATCTTCTGATAGTTCTCTTTTTTCGCTTTTTCCTTTTCGATTATGTTTCCGGGAGCTCTTTTCAAAAAGTCCTCATTGGAGAGTTTCCTATTGGTCTTCTCTAAAAGTGTGGTGACCTTAGAGAGCTCTTTTTCCAATCGGAGACGCTCTTGTTCCAAATCGATCAGGCCCTTTAAGGGAACAAAAATCTCCGCATCTCTTATCACCGCGCTGGCCGCATGATCGGGCTTCTTTATCCTCATTCCTATCTTGAGATTTTCCACCCTTCCCAGATTTATGATATGATCCTTATTATCTTCCAATACTCTTGCCAGATCCTTATGGTCCGCCTTGACCATCACGTTAGCTTTCTTGGCTGGCGGGACGTTCATCTCCGATCTGATGTTTCTTATGGAATATACAACCTCCTGAACCCTCTCCATGGTAGCTTCCAGGCTATCATTGATGAATTCTTTTTCGACCTTAGGCCACTCTGCATGCATTAAAGTATGATCGGGGGTGGAAATTTCACTCTCATACAGATGATGCCATATCTCTTCGGTCACAAATGGGGCGAAAGGATGTAAGAGTCTCAAGATGTGATTTAGGACCAGGTGTGCCATCTCTTGGGCAGAAATTCTGCCCTTATCTTTTTCAGGCAAGCTAAAGCGAGATTTTATCATCTCCACATACCAATCACAAAAATCGTGCCAGACGAAATCATATAATGTTTTGACTGCACTGTTGAACTTGTAGTTCTCCATGAAATTGGTAACGTCTTTGGCTGTTCGGTTCAACCTGCTCAAAATCCAGAGATCCTCTAACTTCAGGTCGCTTGAGTCAGTTTTTATTCCTGGCGTAGGCAGATAACCATCTTTCAGATTAGCCATCACAAATTTCGAAGCATTCCATAGTTTATTGGCGAAATTGCGCCCTAACTCAAAGGTGTTAAATGAGATGCAAGGATCCTGCCCTTCCGGGGTGACCAAAATCATGCTGGTCCTCAAAGCGTCTGCCCCGTAATCTCTGATTATCTCCAAAGGATCGATACCGTTGCCCAGGGATTTGCTCATCTTGACTCCATTGGCATCCCTTACCGTCCCATGAATGTAAACGTCAAAGAAGGGCACCTCGTCCATGAACTCCAGTCCCGCCATGGCCATGCGAGCAACCCACAAAAAGATGATCTCCGAGGCAGTAAAAAGCGCCTTGGTGGGGTAAAATCTCTTCAGCTCCTGTGTCCTTTTAGGCCAGCCAAAGGTGGAGAAAGGCCAAAGCCATGAGGAAAACCAAGTGTCCAAAACATCTTCATCCTGCTTTAGGTTTCTGCTTCTACATTTTTTGCATTCAGTTGGGGGAGTCTTTGAAACTATGATTTCTTCACAATCCAGGCAATACCAGACCGGAATCCTGTGACCCCACCAGAGTTGCCGGGATATGCACCAATCGCGAATGTTCTCCATCCAGTGCAGATAGACCTTGGCCCAATGCTCAGGATAGAATCTTATCTTGCCGCTCTTAACTGCTTCGATGGCTGGTTTGGCCAAAGGCTCCATCTTCACAAACCACTGCTCTGAAAGATAGGGCTCGATCTCAGAGCCACATCTGTAGCATAGGTTTAGAGCCAGATGATAAGGTTCGACCTTTTCCAGAAGCTTCTTTTTCTTAAGTTCAGCTACCAAAGCTTCTCTGGCCACATATCTGTCCATCCCCGCGAATCTGCCGGCATTCTCATTCAGGGTTCCATTAGGATTAAGGATATTGATCCTTTCCAATTTGTGGCGATTGCCGATGTCAAAGTCGTTAGGATCATGGGCAGGAGTGACCTTGACCATACCGGTGCCGAATTCCGGGTCGACGAAATCGTCCGCCACGATCTTCAATTCCCGATCCAGAATGGGCAATATGGCGGATTTACCTACAAGTTTTTTAAATCTGCGATCTTTAGGACTCACCGCCACTGCGGTATCTCCCAGCATGGTCTCCGGCCGGGTGGTCGCAACAGTGATGTAATCATCCGAGCCTTTCAATTTGTATTTAATATACCACAGATGCCCCTCTTTTTCTTCTCTTTCGGCCTCATCATCAGAAAGCGAAGTTTGGCAGCGAGGACACCAATTGATAATGCGTTCTCCTCTGTAGATCAGTCCTTTCTTATAAAGATGGATGAAAACCTCCAAAACCGCATCGGAAAGCCCTTGATCTAAGGTGAACCTGGTTCTTTCCCAATCACAGGAACATCCGATTTTCTTAAGCTGATTCAGTATAGCTTCTCCATTCTTTTCTTTCCACTCCCAGGCCAGTTGAACGAATTTCTCTCTTCCGATCTTCTGCCTTGATTTTCCTTCCTCCGCCAATTTCTTCTCCAAAACCACCTGGGTAGCAATTCCGGCATGATCCACCCCAGGGAGCCATTCCACCTCATACCCCTGCATTCTCTTCCATCTGACCAGAATGTCCTGGAGGGTATTGTTTAAGGCATGTCCAAGATGAAGGATGTCGGTGACATTGGGCGGGGGAATCACCACGCTGTAGCTTTTTTTATCTGACTTCTCGTCGGCATGAAAATACCCACCCCTCACCCAGAAATCATACCATTTCTCCTCCACCGGCTTGGGGTTATAATGCTTGGATAAATCCTTCAAGTGCATTACTAATCTCCTTCAGCTAATACGATTGTAAATTGTAATAAAAAGAGACCATTTTGTCAAGTATTTCATATTCGTGCAAAGATGAGGGTGTTGATCTTAGAAAAAAATAGCCCCAAGGATGCGATCCTTGAGGCTATTGGGGAAGGATTTCTCCCTCTTATCTTGTCCCTAAGTAATAGTTGATCCCGGCATAGATATTAAGATAGTTGGTCTTTTTCCCTTCGGTAAAGATCATGTGGTATCTTGTTCCCACATCCAAAGCCAGGTTCTCTTGGAAGAAATGCTCGATTCCTCCACCCAGGTTTACTCCCGGCTTGGTGACGTCATCATTTATGTACGCGCCACCACCGCCACAGAAATAGGGACAGGTGTTCTTCTCCGGAGATAGATTGAAGAGAAGGTTACCGAAAACGCCAGTCCAATGATAGCTCTCACTGATGCTTCCGCTGATGTCTCCGACACTGCCGGTGAACTCGACGTCTCCGGCCTGATAATCCACAACACCCACCAGAGCTAAATTCGGGTTAATCCCGTATTTCACGTTTCCCCAGAAACTATAGGTGACCTTATTTTGATATTTAACTCCCCAGTACTCTGTGCCCCAGTATTCGCCCCATTCATACTCCTTGAAAGCATCTCCAAATCCGAAGGAGTAGCCAAAGTGACCTCCAATTGCAAACTTGCCAGTTTGATCTATGGCGGAAGCCGAGTTGAATAAGACCAGCACAAATAACAGACTAAACAACAAGGATAACTTTTTCATTTCTCTTTCCCCCTTTTTGTTAAAAACTCAACATTAAGGATTATCAAAACAAAACGTTTTACTCTATTTTGATCATCACCTCCTTTGTTTTAGCTGGCTCCGATTTCAAGGAAGATAAACGATGCCCTTGCAAGATACCAACAAACCCGGCTTCTCCAAATCCCTTCCCTATTTGCCCCCTTTTATCATAATTATGTGATAATTCGGTCTTCTGAAAATGACCCTCATAGAGGATTGTTCCACCCCATTAAAGTCAATCATCAAGTTAGAAGCTTAGAACTCTTCCCTCCCCTTTTAAACTTGTTTGACAAAGATAGGTTAGATGAACTCTGCTTTTATCTTTGGCTTAATATCGGCTACAAACAAACTAACTTTAGCCTCAACACCTTCTGAGGATCTATACGCCCCCGACAGTACCTATTTGGATAGACCGTCGTATGGGGGAGAGTCTCTTTCCCTTTTCGGAAAGAATCTTAGAGGGACAGAGGATATGATCAGCTGCGCGTGTGCGTGATCCTGATGAGCATTTTTTCAGGAAGCAATTGACTTACCACTCAAAACTGGAGTGCAACAATTTAGGGTGCGAACCCAAAAGGAGCAACAACGGAGTCTTTCTATTCCGAAAGACCTTGCCATGTTTTATTTACAAAGGTCAAAACCTATTAACTATCCCAAAATGGATTTTTCCTTCACTCAATCTGTCTTTTTCCCCTATGCCATAGTCAATTCCAAAAAGCCCCACCTTCGACTCTATTCTTATCCCGAATCCATATCCAAGTTTTTCCCCTGAAATCTTTCTCAAAGCTCCGTCTTCATTCAATTGGACTTTCCTGAAGAAGTAGCCATAATCTGCGAAGATGAAAAATCTTGAACCGGTGCCCCACAGGAATCTATATTCCAGATTGGTCCATGCTAATTCGGTTCCGGAAAATTCCTCCTCTCTATATCCTCTCAGGCTGTTTATCCCACCCAGTCTGAACTGCTCAGGGAATGGAACAGACTCCTCATCTGTGGTCACCCCTCTTAGGTGTATCCCTGTCATAAAGGCCTGTTTATGGAAAGTAGGGAGGAAGTGGTTTAAATCCAAGGAAAACTTAGTATCATATACCATCTTTTTCTTTGGTGAAAAGTCAGAAGTAGGATGATTTCTTTTTCGACCGTAGATAACCTGAGTTCGGTGAAAAAGTCCCTTCCGGGGATTGTTGGGATGGTCTAATAGATTTATGTTCAGTTTGCCCCCAACTGTGTATTTCTTGCTGTGGGGGAGATAAAATTTTCCCGCTGAACCTGGCACCACCTTTTCCCATCCTACCTCCGCTTTCCAGGATATCTTCCCTAAGGGATTAAACAAGAGCCCAAAATCTAAAGAAATTTGAAGGTAAGTGGAATCATAGTCTGTCTGGCTTATTCCCAGCTCTAAAGTTGGGGGCAATCCTAAGATCCAGGGTTCCCGATGGGAAAAGCAAAGATGAGATGAATAGGGATCTTTTTTATACCAATTTAAATCCACCCTTCGTCCAGTGCCGAAGATATTGTCAAAAACCAGATCGACTTTTCCGGTGAGGTATCCATTTTTTTTGCCTGAGGATGAACTCAACCCAGAAATTCGGGCTGAGGGGACATAACCTAAAACCCCACTGAAACTATTATTCTTTTTTTCTATCAACTTAACTTTTAAAACTGCATTATCTGGCCTGAGACCCCGAACAGGATCACTTTCCGCTAAAAGGCTTACCTCCTCTACATCCTCTATATAGGAGAGACGTCTTATCCTATCCACAATCTTATTCAGCCTGCTCTGTGACAGGAACCCGTAAGGACGGGAACCTAATTCTCTTCTTATAACTTTCTCTTTGGTTTGTTTCAAACCCTCAAACTCCATTCTACTTAACTTAACCCGAGGACCCTCATTCACCTTTAGCGAGAAAGAGAGCCTTCCTTCACGGGTGATTCCAAAATCAGAAGGCAAGACCTGGCAGTAGATGAATCCATTCTCCTCATAAAGCATCAAGATCTGATCTATGCTTCTCTCCAGAAGATCGTCGGTGTAGTTCAAACCAGGTTTAAGATTGGAACAGGAGAGAAGTTCTTCCTCTCGAAAATACCCATTTCCCTCAATCTCAATCCGATCTGAAATCTCTATCTTGGAGAAATCCTTCTTTATGTCCTTCTCTGCTGAAACCGAAGAAGGAAAAAAGCATAAATGTAAGATAAATAAAAGAAATAACCCAATTCCTCTTGTCGTCGACATAGCCTTAGACCTTCTTTTTACGGCACAAACACATTTTATAAAATCCGTTTAATCCGTTGGTATGAACCATACGGTTCATCCCATTGACTAAAAATATGCCTTTACCTCCATTTTGCCCGTATGTTTAGTTGCGATGCCCGGTTCTTTCTCACCGCTGTAGATGATCGAAGAAGTGACATATCGATTCAATTTATAGTCGAAGTGAAATCTCCAGTCATAATTTTCGCCTTTCCTTCTTCCTTCGCTTACCTGATAGGGTAGACTTTTATCTTTGGGAATTGAACTTAAGTGAGTCCATTTGAATTCTGCTTTTAATCTTCCATAAGAGAAAAGTGACCACAAAAGCTCGGGTGAAAGGGAAAAAAGATGAGCCTTGATTTTTTGTATCTTCTCTTCATTGCTTTTATACTTTGTGGAAAGGGTCAACTCTAAGGCGTTTGGTCTCGCCTTTGAGAGACCCTGAACCATCCGGTTGAAGGTAAGGCTCATCTTCAGAGCCCTTCCCTTTATAAGATGCCTCAACTTCTCGCCTGAGATTCTCCTTAGATTTTCATCCTCCAGTTCAGATTCAAACAGATACCGCGGTGAAAAGAAGGATTTGATAAGAAGTTTTCTTCTTATTGCCCGATCTTTCTCCAGGCCTAAAGAGAGCAGATTATTCTCGTCTTCGTTCTTTTCCCATCTCAATCTGAAGTTTAGTGCCCGAAAGTTGGGCAAAAGATACAGATCGTGCCTCATGGTAAAACTCTGGGACAAAACTGTATCTTTTGAGATTTTGTTTAGAGGATAGAGAAGATAAGAGGACCATTTTTCTTTACCTCCCAACTTGCCAATCAGATTTATAAAAGAGTCGGTGGATAAAATTTTTCCCAGGCCAGACCAAAAGGAGTTAGCACCTCCTCTGGATGCAACCTTATGAGGCGAAAAGATCAGTCTGATGCTTTTGTTTAAATCCAAAGCGGGAGAGGTGTCTCCCACCCATTCGGTCACCAAGATGAAATTCCCATCTGGATCCGGAACATACTCTCCTTCCTGGTATCGATATTCGCCTTTCCCCTCACCCACATCCATATAAGTATCCACCCTTTGTGCAGAGTGAACCTGATTTTGCGAATGGTAAAATTTGAGATTGACCAGCTGGTTGGGAGGATAAAAATCTAAGCGGGTTAAAAGCAGATTCTCTTTAGAGTCAATTCCGGATAACTCCTGATATTTTTTCGTCCTTTGCACAAATTCCAGATCAGAGGAGACCATCTTTTTATAATCCCTTATGGAGAACCGGTTGCGCCAGATGTAGGAGAAGGATTCATCCTGCCACGATCTTTCAAATTTATCGTCTTCCCGATAAATCAATTCCGTGGAGGCTTTCAAGATATTCAAGTCTTTTGAGAAGAATTTTCCGCTGAATTGATTGAATCTTTCTCCATCGGCAATAAAACTGGAGGCGAATGTCTTCTTTTTCTCCTGCTCCCAACCCCAGGTGGTCGAAAACTTGGAAATTCTGTGATTCAAAGAAAACTGATTTCTAATCCATTCGCCTTCTCTTTTTGAATCGTCTTGACCCAACTTCCTGCTGTCAATCCTCTCTGTTTTTCCTTTGGCGGAGATCCAGTCAGTGGGAAAAAGTTCCAGACCAAGTTTTTTTCTGGTAGATTTGAAGACTTCCTCCAAGCTTAGTTTTCCGTAATCGAAATTCAGAATAATCGATTTGATGGGCGAGATGATGCCATTGAATTGATAAGTCTCCTCATCTGACTTAAGGGAATCGCCGGGCAGATCCCACAGCCTTTCCTTTTCCACCAAATCGATCCGCCCGAAAGGGAAAAACTCCTTTTTCAAAAGTTTATATGCTCCCTCCAGTTTCAGCCGATCAAGTCCGAAGTTCCTGTTTTCGTAAACCGACTTCAGAGAGAAAGCGTCGCCCCAGTTATTCTGGTCATCTTTGGAGGAAAAGGTGTTCAGGTCCCTTTTACTTTTTGCCCATTCTATCTGAGTTTTCAAAGTATTGAAGGGCAAAAAAGATAAATCAAAATCGAGCAAGGAATGATTTTGAGGCAAAGGTAAAAGGATCACGGGCAAGAAATCACCATTGCCTGGATAGACATAGCCGTAAATCCCTCCACCTCTATACTGATAGCTTCCTTTACCCTCGCCCACCCAAGAGAAGGAGACCTGATAGGAGCCTGAATCGTTGCCCACATACTGATAAAAAGGATTGCCCAAAGAATCATAAGATAAATCATAACCGCCTTTACCCTCTCCCACAAATTCTGCTCCATTCTTAGTTGATTTGAAACCATCATTGCCCGCCTGGCTTAGCAAATCTCTGTCCTCTGAGGATAAAGCTAAAGCGAGAGGATGATCTTGGTTATCTTTTTCACTTATTCCGGTGACTTTAAACTCCATCTTTCCATCAAAAAATTTTGTGCCCACACTGCCGCTGTAAAAATCCCTTTGGTAGTTCTCCACCGAGTATTCGAAATCCACGTTTATGCGAGAATCGGCGGTGATCAATTGGCGAGGGGTAAACTGTATGGTTCCCCTGTTGTAGTCTATGGTGTAATCATTATCCGAGCCCCTCTGCATCTCTTTGCCATCCACCCATACCTTTTCAGTTCCCGGCAGAATCATGATGCCGGTCTCCCCTCTTTTTCCTCTTAGCTGATAAGGACCTTGTTTGTTTTCCTCCCCCTGAAATCTATTGTAAAAATATTCACCTTTGGAGGAAGCAAAAGCAGCGGAAAAGAAATTGTTCCCCACATTCGCTTCTCCCCTTACCCCTTTCAGTTTTTTGTCATATTGGGAAAACTCAGACTGGGAAAACTTCAGATAGTAATCTCCCAGGGTGCCGGTAAAATTAGGAGACTTAACCTGGATCAGAACCTTATCCAGCTCCTCCAACCTTTTTGTGGTTCCCTGAGAGGTGACAGGCACATTTTGATCTGAGAGCAGAAGAGAGACCTCCAGGTTTTCGCTCATGTTACCTCTTGCAGCAAGCGAAAGACCCTGTCTTAAGGATAGGTCTTTTCTGGATCCAACCTCAAATGAGAAAGTCTTGCTTCCGGAAATCACGAAATCCGATGAGAGTCCCGCCTTTGGCGGGACTAACTTCCCCCCTTTAGAAATGTATGGACTCGTTGATCCATCATTTTGTCCAAAAGACTCGCTTTGGGTGGAATACACCAGCTCCCTGTGAAAATATTTCTTTCTCAAGTTTAAGTTGAGCTTCTGATAGGTGATCCAGATGCTATCCTTGTCACACAACGGGGAACTTAAAATTATGAATCCATTGTTATAATCAAAGGTATAATCCTTATCTCTCTCAAGAAAGGAGCCATTACCGTTAGTTGGTCTGACTTTTTTGACCTTTTCGGTCTCCTTTAAGATAAAATAATCCCCAAGCTGGTATGGACCGGTGCTACCATTCCCTATAAGATAAGTTTCAATGCTCTGGACGAAACTTGAGTCACCAACATCTTGGGAAAGACAGAGCTGTCCATGACTCAAAAGAAAGAAAAACAGCAAGATGTTTATCCGCCAGTTTTTTAGACTTGGCCGCTTGTTATGTGCTGTTTCGGGCTTATTTGATTTCATGTGTCCAGAAAGACTATTCACTACATTCCAGGCGGCGTCCAGTCTCCTTGCGATAGGTGTCTATCAAAGTGCGTAGATATCTATCTCTAATGCGTCCGTTGTCCAGTAATGGATCCTCGCTAATTTTGTCGAATATCTCACGAAAGACGTTCTCGTCTTCCTCACCGTTGTG
>Ga0209427_10002256_pt1 | contig 22654 bp, 21 predicted proteins | sample DeeMarSWOR136_30_FD_187465 | JGI IMG/M metagenome (GOLD analysis project Ga0209427, IMG submission 187465) | Marine sediment microbial communities from White Oak River estuary, North Carolina - WOR-1-36_30 (SPAdes) (version 2) | ecosystem: Environmental > Aquatic > Marine > Intertidal zone >...
AATAAAAGCTAATGGTTACGGTCATGGATTAGTGGAGATAGGAAGACACCTGGAAAAGGTTGGTATTGATTTTCTTATGGTCGGTAAACTCCAGGAAGCACTCTTGTTGAGGGAAAAGCGTGTTTCTTCCCCTATCCTAAATTTTGGTCCTTTCAGCAGCAAGGACGCTGAGGCAATAATCCAGAATAACATATCTCAATCTGTGTTTGACAAGAAAGTCTCGAGCCTCAGCGAGGCTGCCCTCAAGCTTGGAAAGAGGGCTAAAGTTCATATTCATGTGGATACAGGCATGGCAAGAATGGGAATTTCCTACAGAGATGCTCTTCCTTATATTAAAACTGTCTCTTCGCTGAAGGGAATTCTGGTGGAGGGGATCTCGACAGCCTTAACCGAAGATGACGAATTTGACAAGGAACAGCTCAAGCGATTCCTGAGCCTTTGCAAACAAGCAGAAAAGGAAGGGATTTCTTTAGGCCTCAAACATGCAGCAAGCAGTGATGGAGTTCTGGATTTACCTTCTTCCCATCTCGACATGGTGAGGCCCGGGATAGCGCTTTATGGTTACTACCCTTCGGAAAAAACTCAGAAGGAAGACAGGCTCGCCCTGAGACCTGTTCTGCAGCTTAAATGCCGGGTTGTGGACGTTAAAACTCTCCATCCCGGAGATTCTGTATCCTACCATCGAAGATACACTGCCAAGAAAATGGAAAAAATCGCCATTATTCCTGTAGGCTATTCAGACGGCTATCCTCACAATGTTGTCAATAAGGGTTTTGTTTTAATCAAGGGAAAAAGATTTCCTCTTATTGCTGCTGTTACTGCCAATCACTGTGCTGCCCTTCTGGAAGAGAACTCTTCAATCTCACCGGGAGATGAAGTCATTCTCCTCGGCAATCAGGGAAAAGAGAAAATTACGGCAGAGGAGATCGCCGGCTGGGCAGAAGTCTCAGCTTACAAAATATTGATCAGCCTCAACCCCTTCCTGCCACGAACAACAACATAAATTGTAAGGATTAAATTCTTGTGTAGGGGCTTGATTCATCAAACCCACCTTATGATTCTGTTGCAATTTAATTCTTCTGTAGGGGTTTGATTTATCAAACCCACCTTTTTCTTCCTGCTTTCACATTTGGGCATATTAAGTTTGATTCTATTTTCTGGTAATTGACCTTGTCGTTTTTATCATGATATGTTCATTCCAGGATGTCTGAAGTTTAAAATTAAAGATAAATGCCAACTAAGCATGGGAGGACAAGGAAGATGATAAAAAACAAATTAATCGCAGCCGTATTATCGCTTTTTGTTTTGGGCTGTGGGAAAACCAGCGCGAACACAAGATCCATATCCGGCCGTTTGATTTATGAAGGCGATCAATCAGGAAGCGTCATTGTCAATCTGTACAAACTGCGTGCTTCCTCTGAAGGGCGAGCCCACCGGCTCAGCAAGGCGGATATCTATGGTGATCTCGATCCGTTCCAAACTCTTAAGCTGGAAAAACCAGGTAGTTACAAATTTGACGATTTGGTTCCTGGTCATTACTCAACTCTGGCTTTTATCGATACCGATGGAAATGGTGAAGTGGGATTCGATCCTCCCGAACCCTTTGGCTGGTTTACGTCGACTCTTGGTGGAAGCTGGGATCCGATTGATCTCACGCAAGCCGACGCGACCGATTGCGATTTCAGGCTTCTTATCCCCACGATTTTTTCCAGGGAGGATAAAATTATCGAGCATGGGGCCCTCAGCTGGATGCGGGGGCTTCCGGTTTTACAGCTCTGGGGAACAGCGGAGGAACGGGGTTTTGCTCATGGTTATCTGGTCGGAAGACAGATCATCAACTTTTTTGAATTCTACATCATCGAAGATAACTGGCGCTCGGCAAAAAGTTATAAGGACACTTTCGTTCCCTTCCTGGAGGGTCACTTCAACTATCCATCCGAATTCCTAAAGGAGTGTGATGCCGTCATCAGGGGCATGCAAGCATCGGGTATTGATATGCGTGTGGAGGCTCTGGAACGCGATTTTAAGCGGACCGACCTCCTGGCCATCAATGCCTATATCGAGAAACGAGCGGCCTTTCAGATAGCTGATCCTTCGTCCTGTACCCAATTTGCCTTCTGGGGATCACAAACAGAAGGCAGCGAACTCAACGGCGGTCTCATCGCTGCCAGGAATATGGACGGGGAATGCGATGTGAGGAAGGTCACGGTCAGCCATTTTCTCGTTTATGCGGTGGATCCTTCTGAATCCGGTCGTAAACGCTGGGTTTCAACCATGTGGCCCGGATTTGTCGGTACCATTTCGGGCGTCAATGAGGAGGGCCTGTACTGCATGGAAAACGCCGGAGGTTCAGGCTCTGGACCTGTTCCTGACGGCGTCGTACCCTGCTCCTGGATTCAGCGAATCATTCTAGAAAAACAAGGCAGGGATGCTTCCCCAGAAAGCGTTCTCAAGATGATGAAGCCTTTTGCATGTGCAACAGGCGGTATCACGGCAGCCGGATCGATCATCCTCTGGGCAGTGCCCTACAAGGATCAAGAATCGCCGGCCTTTGTCTACGAGGGCGGTCGCGCCGGTTTTGCCATGCGAATCCCCACGGACATTCGGCCTGTAGATCCGACCAACATTATGGCCTCAAATCACCATCTCATTTACGGCTTCGACCCGGATCGACCCGATGACTCCCTGGGAAGCCCTGTCTCTTTTTCCTCCCGCTGGCGGTATGAGACGGGCATGCACACGCTCGAAGCATGGTCCCGTCAAGGCATATCTCTTGGACTCAAAGACGCAATAAGACTTCTGCAACAAGTTGCCCACGGCACAACCGAATATGCAGTTGTCTTTCTCGCGAATGAAGGCCGCATTCTCATCGCTGTTGACGACCTGAAGACTGACATGTGGGATGCCCCCTACATGAAATGGATCGAGTTTCATTTCGATGAGTTATTCAAAAAGTAAGCCATCTGGTAAACACCTCACCTGCACGGGAGTTTTAAGCTCCCGGGCAAGTGAGGTCTTTTCCCTTCTTCTCCGTCACAGGCTCCTCGGCATCCCCTGAGAGCTGGAGTCTATCTTGCTGTTTCGCTGTTTGATTCTATTCTCTTGTAATTGACCTTGCCTTTTAAGAAGCGATATGTTTTTTCGGGGATCTTAATAGGTGGAAATTCGACATATTTAGGGGAAGTTTGTGCTGACCAGCAAAAGGAAATTCAATTGCAATTTCTTGGTTAAGATCAATCGTTCGCTGTCGTACACCTTTTGTTGCACCAGCGGACACTTATCCCCTACGTACATAATCTCCAAGTAAGTCAGCTTATCGAGAAAACAGTAATGGCACATTTATTGCTATTAAAGAAGCAAAGGGAGGTTATTATGTTTAAAAATTACTTAAAGATCGCATTAAGAAGTCTAAGAAGAAAAAAGGTCTATTCATTCATCAACATCTTAGGTCTTGCCGTTGGTATGGCTATCTTTTTTTTGATCCTTATCTATATTCAGTACGAATTCAGCTATGACCGCTTCCACGAAAATGCGAATCAAATTTATAGAATCACAACGGAGTGGCAGATCGAAGGCCAATCTCAGATACATGAAACCACTGCAGCTCCCTTAGCTCCTGCTCTCTTGAATGACTTCCCCGAAGTCATAAACGCAGTCCGATTAACAAGCACAGGGGCATTCATTAATCATAACGGTCAAAGCTTTGTCGAAAGGCGCGTTTATCTAGTTGACCCGTCTTTCTTCGATATATTCAATTTTCCTTTGATCCGCGGTAATCCCAAAACTGCACTGGCGGATCCTAATTCAATCGTCATAACCGAAGAAATAGCAGAAAAATATTTCGGCCAGGAAGACCCTATCGGAAAGACTATTACCTTTATGAATAGATACGATTTCAAAATCACCGGTATTTCAAGAAATGTGCCTCCCAATTCCAATCTGAATTATGACTTTCTTGTTCGCTTCGACCTTATTAACCAGTTTTCCCACTTCAATTATCTACAAAGTTGGGGAGCCTGGAACTTTCAGACATACATTCTTCTTCAAAAAGATTTTCTTCTTTCTGAATTCGAGAAAAAATCTGTTGAATTCATAAAAAAATACAGAGGCGAAGACTCTACAAATCCTCAGAGGCTTCATCTTCAACCACTGACAAGAATTAACCTTGAGACGGAAAATAGAATCCAATACATTTATATCTTCTCGGCAATAGCCGCAGTCATCCTCCTTCTTGCCTGTATCAATTTCATGAATCTTTCCGTGGCTCAATCTTCGACAAGGGCCAAAGAAGTGGGCATGAGGAAAGTCATCGGAGCGCAGCGACATCAACTGATAAAGCAATTTTTAGGAGAATCCATAGTGCTGTCTTTTCTTGCCCTACCCCTAGCACTTATATTAGCGGAACTGCTCATGCCCTTTTTTAATTCTCTTCTTATGACCCAATTGCAAAGTCATTATTTACAAAATTTGCCTTTTGTTATGGCCATTATCGGAATAACCTTCAGCGTGAGTATAGTTTCGGGAAGTTATCCTGCTTTCTATCAATCGGCTCTTCGGCCTGTTCAATCTATAAAGGGCGAATTAAAATCCGGTTCCAAAATTTCACTCTTACGGAGCTTCCTCATCATTTTTCAGTTTTCTGTTTCCATAATTCTCATCATAAGTACGGTCGTGATTTACAAGCAGATGCACTATATCCGGGGCAGAGACTTAGGATTTAACAAGGAGCACATCGTCAATGTTCCTATCTATGCGAGAGAATTAAGACAAAAAATCGATTATATGAAATCTGAACTCCTAAAGAATCCAAATATTTCAAATGTATCTGTTTCTACATTTTCTCCGGGAAGTTATCCCAATCAAAGTGTTGATTGGGAAGGCAGGAAGGAAGACGAGGAGTTGATGATGCCCTGGTATTCGGTCGACTATGATTTTATCAAGACCTTTGAAATAGAGCTTATGAAAGGAAGAGATTTTTCTAATGCTTTTCCTGCGGATATAAGGTCTGCCTATATCCTCAATGAATCCGCAGAAAAGACATTCGGATGGGAAAATGCTGTCGGAAAACAATTTCAAGTTGAGAAGGCCGATTTGACTATGGGCAGAGTGATAGGTGTCATGAAAGATTTTCATTTTGCATCTCTTCATTACGCCATGCAGCCTCTGGCGCTCGTCCTTGCTCCAGATGAGGGTTCCCACTTCTCTTTAAAGATTGGCCCAAAGAATATCAGCGCGACACTCGAATTCATAAAAAACAAGTTCAAGGAATTTGCTCCGGGCGCGCCATTTGAATACACATTTCTGGACGATAAAGTTGCAGAAATGTACTTAACAGAAGAAAGATTGGGTAAAACCTTTAATTTTCTCTCAGTATTGGCTATTTTCATTGCCTGTTTGGGACTGCTCGGCTTGGCTTTTTTCACAATAGAACGGCGGACAAAGGAAATCGGCATACGTAAAGTGCTTGGCGCCTCTGTTCTTGATATAATCACACTCTTATCTAAAGACTTTACAAAACTTGTTATCGTAGCCAATGTTATTGCCTGGCCGATCGCCTATTACGCCATGAATAAATGGCTTCAAAATTTTGCCTACCGGAGTTCCTTAAACATCTGGATTTTTATTCTGGCAGGAGCGATAGCGCTCATCATTGCTCTCATCACTATAAGTTTTCAATCCACCAAGGCTGCGATTGCTAACCCGGCTGATTCACTTCGCTATGAATGACCAAAAGCTTAATTAAGCGGAAGTAACCTCTCCCTGTTTTCATATAGGGGCATATTATGTTTGATTCTATTTTCTGGTAATTGACCTTGCCTTTTAAGAAGCGATATGTTTGTTCGGGGATGTTAACAAGGGGAAATTCGACATATTTAGGGGAAGTTTGTGAAGACCAGCAAAAGGAAAAAGTTGCCCTAAGTGAGGAAAAATACGATTATTACTAACCCGTCCAGAATCGAACAGTCGCTGTTTCAGAAATGAACAAACCTTCCATACGCTGAACCACCATTCGCCCGGCTCCCCATGGAGCCTTCATTTGGCATGAAATATGCATACATATATTGCGAATGTATCTTCGAGTGTGAGGCACAAAATGATATCAAAAACATTAATGGCTGCATCAACCAGGCCCATAATTCTGGCGATTCTCTCCAGAGGAGAGGATTACGGCTACAGCATAATCCAGAAAGTTAAAGACATTTCAAGAGGGCATCTCAAATGGACGGACGGGATGCTTTATCCGGTCTTACAGAGAATGGAAATGGACGACCTGATAACCTCTAAATGGAAACTCTCCGGAGAAAGCCGGCCTCGACGCTACTATACCATCACCGAGAAGGGCCGAAAGGAACTGGCATCAGAACTCGTAAGCTGGCGGAATGTCTGGCAGGCATTAATCCGGCTTGCTAAGCCGATTCCGGCCGAGAATTAAAACCAGCAGGAGGAATGATGTTCGATCTGGAAAAAGAAATCAGAAAATGGAAAAAAAGCTTACAAAAACATGAAGTGTTCGAGAACGGGCTCGTCGCAGACATCGAACTCCACCTTCGCGACGCCTATAATGCCCAGAGACAAACGGAGCTTACAGAAGAGGATGCCTTCCGCCAGGCTGTTGAGCAAGTAGGGACAGCTGAAAGCATTGCTGCTGAATACAAAAAAAACCGGCTCGTCATGCTCAACCGCCGCTCCCCCCTTCGCCCGGGCCGCTTCATGCCTGCCCTGGTCTGGAATTACATAAAGACAGCCCTGCGCACAATCCGCCGCCATAAAGGCTACTCCCTCATCAATGTCTCCGGCCTGGCCATAGGCCTTACCGTTTGTATGCTGATCGTTCTCTGGGTGTTGGACGAATGGAGCTTCGATCGTTTCAACACCAACGCCAGCCAGATCTACCGGGTATACCGCAACGAATCCGCCACACAAAAGAATTCCAGCAGCACGCTGACTCCTCCTCCCATGGCCGCTGCTCTTAAAAGTGATTTTCCTGAAATCATCAAGGCTACGCGGTTCGGTTACTGGCATAGACAGCTCGTCACCTATGAAGACAAAAGTTTCAACGAACCAGGGTTTAGGTATGCCGACCCTGATTTTTTTGATATGTTTTCCTTCCCTCTGATAAAAGGCAACCCCGAAACCGTCCTCTCCAATCCCTACTCCGTCATCCTCACAGAAAAAACCGCAGCTAAATACTTCGGAGAGGAAGATCCCATCGGAAAAACCCTGACAGTCAACAATTCATTCAACGTGACGGTCACTGGTGTCATCCACAATGAGTCTCTAAACTCAAGCCTTGAATTCGACCTCCTTTCCCCCTTTGTTATCATCCTCAAGGAATTCATCGGGGAAGACAACGCGGATAACTGGGCATTCAATTCCTTTCGTACTTATGTCATGCTGGAGCAATCCGCCTCCGCCGAGAATCTCAACCAAAAACTCACAGGCTACCTTAAAAAATATACCGAGGAGGATACAGATGAGCTGGTTCTCCAGCCTCTCACCGACATCCACCTTTTTTCCAACTTGGGCCACGATCTCGGCAACCGAGGTGATATTAAGTACGTCTGGATCTTCAGCGCCCTGGCTGTTTTTGTCCTGCTCATCGCCTGTGTTAATTTCATGAATCTCACTACCGCCCGCTCTGCCAACCGGGCCAAAGAAGTCGGGCTGAGGAAAGTAGTGGGGGCAGGGCGGCCGCAGCTTATCCGCCAGTTTTTCGGCGAGTCCATTCTGATGACCCTTTTCGCTCTAGTGATTGCTTTTTTTCTCCTGGAGTTTCTTCTTCCGTTGTTCAACACCATCTCGGGAAAACAACTCGCATCAGCCTGGCAGAACAATCCCACTTTCTTAATCGGATTTATTGGCCTGGCCCTTGTGACCGGAATTTTATCCGGCATCTACCCGGCTCTTTTCCTGTCTTCCTTCCAGCCTATCCGGACCCTCAAAGGGACCGTGAGCTCATCCGGGGCCAACCCTCTATTCAGAAAGGTGCTGGTTATTTTCCAGTTTACTCTGTCTGTTTTTCTAATCATCGGAACGCTCATAATTTCCCGTCAGCTCTCCTTCATCAGAAACATAGACCTGGGCTTTAACCGGGAGCACATCATCCATTTGAGCATCCACGGCGAACTTCATGAGAAATACAACGCCATTCGCGAACGGTTTCTGCAAAACCCCGATGTCCTCCACGTCACCGCCTCTATGACGCTTCCCACCAATATCCAAGGTAGCCCTGGGACCCCGATGTGGGAAGGAAGACCCCCTGATACTAAAATGGAGATCAAGGCTGACTTTGTGGATTATGATTACATAGAGACTTTCGAAATTCCCCTGATTGAAGGCCGAAGCTTTTCGCGGGAATATTCCACCGACCCTGAAACCGCCTTCATCGTCAATGAGGAAGCCGTAAGACGAATGGGGCTTGAAAAACCCGTGGTAGGGAAGAGGTTCGGATTCTGGAATATCGACGGCCAGATCATCGGCGTCATGAAGGATGCCCATTTCCAGATCCTTCACCAAAAGATCGAGCCCCTGGTCTTTAAAATGTTTCCCGGGTGGCTGAGACGGATGTATGTGAAGCTCCGGTCCGACGATGTTTCTACCACTATGGCCTCTCTGAATAAGACCTGGGACGAGATGAATCTGGGCTATCCCTTCGAGTACCGGTTTCTGGATGAGGACTTCCACAATCTTTACATGAGTGAAGAGAGACTGGGGAAAATCTTTCAGTCCTTCGGGGCCCTTGCTGTGTTTATCGCCTGTCTGGGCCTTTTTGGCCTTGCCTCCTTCATCGCCGAACAGAGGACCAAGGAGATCGGGATTCGCAAGGTCCTGGGCTCGTCAACAGCCAGGATTGTGGCGCTCCTCAACCAGGAGTTCCTTAACTGTATAGCAGCCGCCAACCTCATCGCCTGGCCCATCTCCTATTTCGCCATGCGTGCATGGCTCCAAAAGTTCGCCTACCGGACCAACATGGAGATATGGATATTCCTTCTCTCCGCCGCGCTCGGCCTGGCAGTGGCCCTGCTCACAGTGAGCCTGCAGACCTTGAGAGCCGCTAGAGCCAATCCTGTCGACAGCCTCAAGCATGAGTGAGTTGGTGTGAGCCGCGGAGTCTTATAAAATTAAGTGCCAACCTGACTTGATTGTAGGGGCTTGATTTATCAAGCCCACCGCTTGATTATTTCTGAAAATTTTATTAATAAAATCCATGTAATTTTTTAAAATGTGGACTTGATAAATCAAGCCCCTACAACTAAATCTAACATCTTAAGGTAAATCAAGCCCCTACAACTAAATCTAACACCTTAAGGTAAATCAAGCCCCTACAAAATATATTGATTTACATAAAAAAGTAGCCTGTCCCCTTTTTTTATGATATCTTGATTCCGCCATTTCTGTAAAACATCATTAAGGAGGATTTCATGTTGAAAAGGCTTTTTTTGATCATTTCAATAACGGGGGTGCTCATGGTCCTGGCAACAACAATCCAGGCTGACAATACCAATCCAAAAGTAATCATGAAAACAAGCATGGGAGACATAACCATCGAACTCTATCCAGATAAAGCACCCATTACCGTCAAGAATTTTTTCTCCTACATGGATGAGAAATTCTATGATGGAACAATATTCCACCGGGTGATAAAAGAATTCATGATTCAGGGTGGCGGACTGACCCCGGATTTTAGATCAAAACCTGTCAAGCCTGCCATAAAGAACGAAGCTACGAATGGGCTAAAAAACAAAAGAGGAACAATTTCCATGGCTCGGATGCCTGACAAAGACAGTGCCACTTGCCAGTTTTTCATAAATCATGTGGACAATACTGGTCTCGATCACAGAGACAATACTCCTGAAGGATATGGGTATGCTGTCTTCGGAAAAGTCATCAAGGGTATGGACGTCGTTGACGCCATTGCTAGCGTTATAACAATGACAAGAAGCGGCCGGGCGAATGTTCCGAGGGAAGCCATAACCATTATCTCCATCCGCCGGGTAGAAAACGATTAGCCTTTTGGCTGATAATTCCCTCATCTGGGAGCTTCGAACCGCTCTTAACTGCAATGTTCGACTGGATATTCTCCTTCTTTCACCTCTTTGCTCTCCTTGCTATTCTTGTTTATGCTGTCTACTCTCTCATCCAAGGAAACATTTCCAGATTCATCATTCTTTTTGTCCTACTGGGCTTTTGGTACTTTTTCATGCTCCATCCTGCAGTAAAAAAGGAAATCCAAAGGAAAAAGAAGAAAAAAAAGACTTGAAAGGAAACTAATCCTCTATGCCAGTATTTTTTGCTTTCTCGGATGAGTCAGGAAAATATAAAGAGGAAAGAACCGATAAATTCATCTTAAAAAATCCATATTACTGCCGCTCGGTTGTTCTTCTTGAAGCAGGCGACTGGATAAAGCTCAAGGATGAATTTTACCGTCTTAAAAAGGATCTGTTGGATATCGACCACCAACAAGAAGTGAAATGGTCTTATATCTGGTCTCTGTTCAAGCATTCCCAAAAAGGAGAAGGAGTCCCAAAAAATAAACCATATTTTTATCTTCGCCATCATTCCCTGGATTTACTCGTAGATTTCATAAGAAAGGTTCTCCAATTCCTCAGCGAATGCAGAAGTTGTCATATCATGTTCACTCTAACTTTTAATGACAGGGAAAAGACAAAACCTCTGGAAATGAAAAAGATAGCAAAGCACCATACAGGCCATGTCTGGGATATTGCTGAAAAAGAAATGAGAAAAATTCCTGAAAGTGTTTGTGTTTTTTTCTTTAACCGGGAAGAACCAGCTCTGGAAAGGAGTCTGAAAGAAGTTTTCTTTGAGATTTATCGAGAAAGCCCCCCAGAGAAATATTCCCGTATAAAAGACAGCCTCAATTTTGAATACTTCCCTCAAAGCTTTGGGGGTCAGCTGGCAGACTACTGTGCAGGAGTTTTCAACGGCTGCTGCCGTCTCTATCCTCAAAGCATAGATCTTTTCCGTAACCAGATCTGGTCAAAAATACTGAAGGAGAAAAATGAAGCGTTGGGATACGGAATAACAGAAATCCCCAAAAACTCAAAAAATAGAGCTTATCTTAAAGGAATCTTAGAGAATATTTTTGCCGCAGAGGAAAAGAATTACCGTATTAGCTTGGACGCCAAGCTGAAATAGGAAAAAGAGATATGGACTTGTTTGATCGCGCTATCCGCTTCCTGGCCACTATAGTCTGGGGTCCTCAGACGGTTATCCTCCTCTTGGGAGTAGGATTATTTCTAACTATCCGCCTGCGCTTTGTCCAGCTTCGCCGTCTGGGGCTTTCTTTCCGCTTTGGTCTTGGGAAAAGAGATTTTGGGGAAACCGCAAAGGAGCGCAAGGGCGACATTACCCCTTTCCAGGCCTTAACCACCTCTTTGGCCTGCACGATTGGAAACGGAAACATTGCCGGAGTCTGCACAGCAATCGCCATGGGCGGTCCCGGAGCAGTTTTCTGGATGTGGCTCCTTGCCTTCTTCGGCATGGCCACAAAGCTTGTGGAAGCTGTCCTGGGGCAGAAATTTAAAAGGATCGCTCCAGACGGCTCAGTGGAGGGTGGCCCGATGTACTACATAAGAGATGGATTGAAGCTACCCTGGCTGGCAGGCATATATGCTTTCTTTATGGGCTGTAAGCCTCTTTTTGCAACCACCTCCATTCAATCCAACTCAATAGCCCTGGTTTTAAAGACACAATTGGGATTCGAACCGTGGATTTCTGGCCTTGGCTTGGCTGTTTTGACCTGGCTGGTCATCATTGGAGGAATTAAATCCATAGCCAAGGTGACAGAATTTTTATCTCCCATTATGGTGTTAATATACCTTTTTGGCGCCTTTTTTACCTTAATAGCCTTCGCCCCTCAGCTCCCCCACGCTTTCTACCTCATTTTCGTAGGAGCCTTCAACCCCTCAGCTATCACAGGAGGAGTGGCAGGTATGACAGTAGCACGGGCTATTCGTTACGGCCTGGCCAGAGGCGCTTATTCCAACGAAGCTGGAACCGGAACAGCAGCTGTCTTTCATGCCACCGCCCAAACCAGCGAACCTGTGCGGCAAGGATTAATCGCTTCTTTAGATGTTTTTATTGATACCATCATTATCTGTTCCCTTACGGCTTTTGCGGTTCTAGTGACTGGAGTCTGGAACACAGGAATCACCAGCACAGCGATGACGGCTGCTGCGTTTAACGCCGCTTTACCGAAATACGGAGGCCTTATCGTGGCTGCAAGCTCTCTTCTTTTCGGATATTCCAGTTTGATTGCGGTTCCTTATTATGGAGAAATTTCCTTTAAATATCTCTTGGGCTCCTGGATAAAGCAACCATTCCGCTGGATTTTTTGCCTTGTTATTTTCTTCGGAGCTGCGATGAAAGTTGAGGAGGCCTGGTCTATCGGTGATGTATTCAATGGCATGATGGCTTTTACCAACCTAATTGGCCTGATAGGACTATCGGGAGTTGCGGTTATGTTGGTAAAAAGCTATTTAAAAAAATTGGACAGTAAGGAAAAAAGCTATCCTGGCTTGTCCCGTTAAACTCGATAGCGAACGAAATGTATAATACCAGCTCAAAATGTTAGAAGAGCCCGCCTTGCCTCCTTTTATTTAATGACTTTCCCGGAGATGATTAGGATTAAGGCTCTGTTTCCACCGTCAAGTTTAGAGACTCCCACCACAGTCCTTTCCCCGCTTTTCACCGTAAGAGTTGTGCCGATCAGGACTATTTCTCTTGCTTTCTTTTCAGTTGCTCCGACTCCCGCGCTTATGTGCTGCTCACTTGTATGCTGGATCAAGCGTAATTCTAACTGAAAGGTATCCCCTTTCTCTTCTTTTACATAGTGAGGCTCCAACATCAGCCTTAAATCCAGGCCTTGACCGCCGAGTTTCAGATCAGAATAGCTGTCGTCTTGAATTCTTATGAAAGAAGAATCAATTATATTGTAGTGGGTGTATCCTAAAACGCTTTTCAATTCTTTTATCAGCGGGTCAGACTCTAATTTCTTCTTGGAAGGCTGTCCGCTCATTAATATGGAAAGTTCAGGCGATTGTTCTATACCCATCGACCCTAAAATCAGGTCCACAGTAATAAGCAGATCAACCGGCTTGACATCGATGTCTTTGATGAGCAAGAGCATCTTGTCAACAATCTCAGGAGTATCCTGTATGGTAATGACATTCAGGTCATCGTTAGAAGTTATGCGACCGTACGGGCTCTGAAAGCTGCGCAAAACCTTATGCACCTCATCCGCCTCAACATACTTAAGCTTTACAAACTCCTTCTTAAGCTCGGGCTTCCTCTGTTCTTGTAAAGCATAAAGATTCAAAGTTATCCCGGTCAAAAGGAAAAAAACGCACAAAATCCCGATAGATTTCTTCATTTTTTGACCTCCAATTCAAAATTTTTATTTAAGAACCAGACTATTTTTAATCCGGTTTCTTTGGAGACAAGTGTCATGGAAACTACCTCCTGTTCAGATTCTTCTGGTGAGCTCCTGAAAAGCTGGGCCTGCTCTTGTGTGAATTTTTCTGATCCCAGCCCCATCTTTTTCTGGATGATTGATGGCCTTATTATAAATAATAAGGTAAGAGCAACAGCCAGCACTCCTATAAGAGAGTAAGCCCAAACCTTCTTAAACGGCCAGGTGACAAGAGGTGTAACTTCAGGTTTTTTATCTTTTATGGCTCTCTGGATAGCCTGCTGCCAATCGCTCTCTTTCCAGTCTATCCTGTCTTTTGCCAGCCATTCCTTTGTTTTCTCAAGAGACAACAGATAGGATGCGTATTCTTGCCGACATTTCGGACATTCTTCAAGATGGGCCTTTAGGGACAAAATTTTAGACTCAGGAATCTCGGAGCCAGCCATCAGCGGGAGTAAACGTTGAACCTTTTTGCAGTTCACCTTCTCACCTCTTTTGTCTCGGCAATATTTATTTTTTCAAACTGCTCTCGGATTTTTTTCCTTGCCCGGGACAGGTGCGTCCGGACACTGATTGACGAGCATCTAAGAATCTCTGAAGCTTCTTGGATGGAGAAGCCCTCTCCATCCCGGAGGAGAAAAGCAGCCTTTTCTTTGGGGCTTAAATTCTGAAGGCAAGTTTCGATTTTACTCTTTATTTCTCTATTCAGGAGCTGTTTTTCAGGATCATAGCCGGAACTGAGGCCTATTTTTTTTTGACTCTCCACCAGATCTTCATATTTCTTTTTCTTCCTCAAAGAATCGTAAGCAGAATTCACTGTAATTTTGTAAATCCAGCTTTTAAAGCTTCTCCCTATCATGAATTTATCGAGATGCCTGTAAACCTTGATCAGAGCTTCTTGGCAGACTTCTTTCGCCTCTTCTAAATTTCCGGTCATCCGATAGGCCATGTTCAATAGTCCTTGACGATAAGGCTCGAGAAGAAGTTCAAATGAGCGGTGATTCCCGCTAAGGACTTCCTCGACCAATTCATCTTCACTCTTCATCTCCATTTAATATACTTATCTTTCCATGAAAATGTTAAGAAATAAATCAGACAATCTCATAGAAGATGTCATTGCAAGGAGCGAAGCGACGCGGCAATAGGTGTCTGTTTGACAGCTGATACTCCGCCTAAAGCAGTTCGGGCTATCCGCGATGTTGACTAAAGGGGCGAAATAAACTATTTTTCTTATCTAGGGCTTCCTCCACAATAATTATGCTTCATGCAAGTCAAAATAAAGACATATAAGAAAAAAAGAAAAACTCGGCGCATACATCTTTTGTTGTTCATATTCCTCTCTTTCTCGCTATTCTTTATCCTGACCTTTCTTCATAAGGAAAAGCCTTTACCCGAAGAAGAAAAAGAGTCTCCTCAACAAGAGGTTTCTTTTGTCCTCCCGCCTCTGGAAGAAAAAAAAGAAGTCATCCGAAGAGGAATGACCTTGACAGATATTTTGAAGCCATACAACCTCTCCACCATTGAAATACATACACTGATAAAAGACGTAAAGCCAGTGTATGACCTGGCCAAAATCAGGGCTGGCCAAGAGCTCAGAATTTATTCCTCTCCGCAGGGAGAGCCTTTTTCCTTAGAGTACGATATCGATGAGGAAAATTATCTTCATATCAAGAAAAAAGAGGGCACCTATGGAGCTGAAATAAAAAAGATTCCGTATGATATAAGGGTGAAGGCGATCTGGGGGGTAATCGAGGAGAATCTTATCTTTGCCGTAAGAGATAAAAACGAGGGGATTATCCTGGCTCTTAACCTTGCTGATCTTTTTGCCTGGGATATCGATTTTTATGCTGATCTTCGGCGCGGCGACTCGTTCAAAATCATATTCGAGAAGAAATATCTTAACGGCGAATTCGTCGGCTACGAAAATATTCTCGCTGCAGAATTTATCAATCAAAACAAGAAATTCCTGGCTTTCCGCTACACCTACCCTGATACTAAAGATACGGATTATTTCGACCTTGAGGGCGGATCTTTAAGGAAAGAATTCCTGAAATCTCCGATAAGGTACAGCCGAATCACTTCCCGCTTCAGCCACAGAAGGCTGCATCCCATTCGCAAAGTCTACCGCCCCCACTACGGAGTGGATTATGCGGCTAGTATCGGAACCCCGGTCCAGGTGACTGCGGACGGGACCGTCACTTTTGCTGGGCGGAGCGGAGCTTCAGGCCGTATGATCAGCGTCCGCCATAAAAACAGGTATGAAACCATGTACCTCCATCTTAGAGGTTATGCACCAGGGATAAAAAAGGGGAGGAAAGTCAAAGGAGGGCAGGAAATCGGGCATGTGGGCTCATCGGGGGAGTCGACCGGCCCCCATCTGGACTACAGAATCAAGAAAGACGGAAGATACATCAATCCCCTACTCTTCAATCCCGACCCCGTAAAACCATTAAGAGCAGAATTTCTGGATGATTTTAAGAAAAAGGCCGAGAATTATTGTCTTTGTTTCGAGGTCCCCCTGATCATATTATCATGCTTCAGTAGTTCTTTTCCCCTCTAACTCAGAATATCCAAATGGGGTCAGGTCTTGCTTTTTGCTTTTATCTAAATAGGGTCAGGTCTTGCTTTTTGCCTTTACTCATTCAAATGCAGTCTATACTCATGCATTACGTTGCAGGCAACTCCTCTTTTTACATACAGGCTAAGGAACGTGGCAATCCCATCCTGAAGATAAGACTATGTCGTTATTATCCGTGCAATTATATTTTAATACGTTTGTGCGAGATTTTTGAGATAAGCAAAAAACAAGACCTGACCCCATTATTATTGCTAATTTTTTCTAGAGCTACTGTGTGAGCCTCCACTTCTGGAGCTGTTTCCTGAGCTCTTGCTTCCTGAAGAGCCTGTGCTCCGGGAGGATGCAGAGGAGGATCCAGAGGAAGAAGAGGACGCTCTTGATCCTGAGGAAGAGCCGCTTCCTGAGGAAGAAAAACTCCCTCCGCGACCGACATGACCGCGGCTGCCCACATTCCGTGAGGACAGGCCCAGTTCCGGACAGCGGATTTCATTGGTCCTGCTGACATATTTGATGGAGACTCCTGCTTTGCGGGCCAATCCGACATCAGGGTTCCAATCTCTGAAACGAAGGGAAGATCCAAGTTTAGTCGATTTTGAAATGTTTGATATACTCTTTTCCACTTTGTAAAATGAAGTCTCTTTATCAGGTGAAACGATTCTTGGTTTGCTTACTTTAATTTTAGATCCAACTGCTATCTTTTGAGTCTTAATGCTCTCTGCTTTATCAGAGACGGACTCCTTATTCTTCTTCAATGAAGAAGTTATGTAACCCCTGTAATAAGATTCTATTTGATTTTTATAATCTATGAGCGAACCTCTGAAGGCATTCAGCTTGTAAGTATCTACCGCCTCTCGATAGGCGTTTTTAGAGGATTTCTCAGAAAGGAGTTCCTTCCTCGCCTGTGAGGGAAGATCTCGAAGCTTTAGGGCTTTATCCTGGATTCTTTTTGCATTTAAATCTTGTTTTTTTACTATAACCATATGTTCGGGGATCTTGCGCAAGGATTCGATAACTCTCTTATCTCCTTTCTTTAAGGCAGAAACCACTCTATTGAGGGCTCTCTTTATTTCTTTTGGCATTATATAGGTAGTATTTCCTTTCTTTTTCAACTGTTTTTTACTAATGACTGTAATCGTTTCTGCCCTTCCTCCTGCGCCCGAAATCATGCCAATCCCTCCCCCGTAGCCAAAATAATAGGGATACCCACCCCACAACGAACTGGGACTCCAGAAGCTATAGCCCATGGTGAGGTCCCAAACCGACCAGGACGGAGCAAAGGCAGAACCAGGCATCCAAATCCAGCCGTATTTGGTGCTCCAGATCCAGCAACCGAGATGATAGGGAACCCATCCCCACTTCTCTTCAGGCACCCAGAAAAGATGATCGTTCATCTCTCTCCAATGTCCATAGTAGTAAGGCTGCCAGCCTCCCCAAGGGTAATAATCGTTATAAAAAGGCCGCCAGACATAGCCGTAAAGATCGTGCCAAACCCATTCTCCATGAATATTAGAGTATTTTTCAGCAAAATAGACGACAGCCCTGGGATATCTATAGATAGGTTTGGGGAGAGGACTTATTCCCTTATGAATGTCTTCGAAATTCTCGTTCAGATGCTCATTCCACAACCCAAAATCAACACTCTCCTTGTATTCTCCTTCAAGAGCCTGATGATCTTTGGTGATAGTTAGCTTCTCTAATCTTTTGACCTTTTTTTCGTCAATGTTTTGCTCATCGGATCCGTAAACTACGTAGGCTTTCCCAAGTTTGACCTGGATGTCTGTGCTTCCATCTTCTCTGGCGTTTATCATGGCCACAGTCCGGTGCTTTATTTTCACACCAGCAGTAGGAGTCATCACCTGGAAAATCTCAGGATAGCTATACCTTTTATACATGACATAGATCTGGCCTTTATTAAGAACAAGATTAGTGAGTTTCTTTGATGAGCTGAGGCTTTGGGCCAGAACAGTCTCGATCTTCAGTTCTGTTGCCTTGTCAAGCCTTATGATTGTCCCTGTGTCAAATTGAATCTCGCATCTTCTTCTCTCAGTGGTCCTGATAATATCTCCAGGGGCCAGAGGAAAATTAAGGACAGCAACTTCAGCCTCTTTCACCCCAATTCTGAGGACTACCGGATCTTCTCCATCATGCTTGACCTCGGTGTAGCTAATGTGACCGAAATAAATGTCTGTTTCAGGCGAATGGACATATTTATAATCGGATTTGGAGTAAGCAAAACAGGGAAGTAAAAGAATTAAAACAAAAACTCCGAGAGAAACGAGTTTCTTTGGTTTCATGAGCTCCCTCCCTAAACAAGATCTTTTGCTGCACATTCTACATGAATCTTTTGCAATCTTTGTGCCAAATAATATTAGGTTAGAGTGGAGATTTTAGGTTATTTTTTGTCCTCATTTACAGCCAGCTGTATCCAAATGGGGTCACCAAATGGGGTCAGGTCTTGTTTTTTGCCTTTACTCATACAAATGCAGTTTATACTAATGCATTACGTTGCAGGCAACTCCTCTTTTTATATACAGGCTAAGGAACATGGCAATCTCATCCTGAAGATAAGAGATATCTATGTCGTTATCATCCTTGCAATTAAATTTTAATGCGTTTGTATGAGTTTTTTGAGACAAGCAAGCAAAAAACAAGACCTGACCCCGCTTATTGTTGACTTTTGAGGAGCAAAAAATTAGAATGACCTTTCCCTAAAAAATACACACCTTGGAGGAGGTTTCAATGAAAATCACCCTTAGTGTCTTAAAAGCAGATATAGGCAGCATCGGCGGTCATATAACGCCCAGCCAGGCTCTTTTTGATGAAGTCAAGAATTTTGTTCAGGAAAACGGCAAGAATCTTATTATTGATTTCCACACAAGCCATACAGGAGACGATATTGCCATTTTATGCACTCATGAGAGAGGCGTCTCTGATGAAAAAATACACAAGATGGCCTGGGATGCTTTTATTGCCGGGACCGAGGTTGCCAAAAAACAAGGACTTTATGGGGCAGGACAGGATTTATTGAAAGACGCCTTCAGCGGAAACATAAAAGGAATGGGCCCTGCTGTTGCCGAGATGGAATTTGAAGAGCGGCCCAACGAGCCCTTCCTCTTTTTTGCCGCTGATAAAACTGACCCCGGTGCCTACAACCTTCCTTTCTACTTAGCCTTTGTTGATCCCATGTACTGCGCAGGACTGATCTTAAGCCCTAAGATGAGCGACGGATTCAAGTTCCGTATTATCGATGTCGAACATACTGAAAAGGATAAAATTGTTGAGCTCAACTCTCCTGAAGAAATTTACGATATCGCAGCTTTACTCCGGGACAATGAAAGATATGTCGTCGAGAGCATCTACTCCCGGAGCTCTGGAAATCAGGCTGCAGCTGTATCCACAACCCGCCTCCACAATATTGCCGGAAAATATACTGGGAAAGATGATCCTGTGGCTTTATGCCGTGTTCAGGGAGAATTCCCCGCAACCGGGGAGGTTCTGGCTCCTTATCAAATCGGACATTATGTGGCCGGCTTTATGAGAGGAAGCCACATCGGACCTCTCATGCCCTGTAAGCAGAATGCAACCATCTCCTTTTTTGACGGACCTCCGGTCGTCACAGGAGCAGCTTTTTGTGTCAAAGAAGGAAAGCTTACAGAACCTGCTGATGTCTTTGATCATCCTTACTGGGATTATGTGAGAGATCAGGTATCTGAAAAAGCAACTGCCATAAGACGGCAAGGTTTCTTTGGAGCAGCGATGCTTCCTTACAGCGAGCTTGAATACGGAGGTATTGTCGAAAAGTTAGAAAAGCTGGAAAAGAAATTCAAGATTCAAGATTAAAAAAGCTCTGAAACTGTAATTCGCTCCAGACTGTTATTTTTTTTCTAAAGGTCTTCAACAATCTAAATCTCTTTAGGCCCATCATGATAAAATACAGGTACCCAATCCCCACAGTAGACATAATCATCGAAATCGAAAGAAAGAACGGGCAGGAAGGAATTATTCTTATCAAAAGAAAAAATCCTCCTTACGGTTGGGCCCTGCCAGGAGGATTTGTTGACTGCGGTGAATCCTTAGAAGAAGCAGCTGTTCGGGAAGCTAAGGAGGAGACATCTCTCGATATAAGACTAAAAACCCAGTTCCATACCTATTCAGACCCGAAGCGCGATCCCCGGAAGCATACAATTTCAACTGTATATGTGGCCACGGCTCAGGGAAGGCCGAAAGCTAAGGATGATGCTCAGGAAATCGGAATATTCACCAAAGAGGAAATCAATTTTCCTCTTGCCTTCGACCACCAAAAGATCCTGGCTGATTATTTCAAACAAAAAAAATAGAATCTTTAAACATATTGTGACCTTTATGCCCGCAATGACACATTCGATGTTATTGCCGTCTTCCCTTTGGCCGCTCACAGTGACAAAGGAATAAAAAGGGAAAAAATACAATGCCAAAGATTAAAGAAAAAGAGAAAAAATCAGAAGAAGATTTAGGGCTAAAGGAAGTTCATAAAGTATGGGGACCAGTAGAAGCTGATGTCATTAAAAGTTTTCTTGAAAGCAACGGAATTTCCTGCCTTCTTAGAGGAAAAGTGGTTCAATCTGTCCATCCTTTTTCTGCGGATGGCCTGGGGGAGATAAAAATTTTTGTATCCAAAAAGGACTATGCCCTTGCCAAAAACCTCCTTAAAAATAAGTCAGGAAATAGCTCAGGTAATCAATAAATAATTTTTAATTCTATTATCAAAAAATGCGGGCTTGATGAATCAAGCCCCTACAGAAGAATCCGTACAGATGAATCATACCCATTCATAAGAGGAATCAAACACCCACGCAAAAAAGCTCAATTCTCTATATAGTAGCCATCCAGAAATTCACACAATATATAGAAAACAAAAAAAATATATGGCTTTTTTTTGAATTTTTTCCTTGACAACGGATAATATCTCTCCTATATTTGGGAAAATGGGATAAAACGGGACAAAATGGGAAATTTATTACTAGGAAGCTACTCAGTAAGGCTCGATAAAAGCGGTCGAATAAAAATACCAGAAAAATTCCGCATCGCTCTGGAAGAAGGATATGGAAAAGAAATATTCATAACTTCTCTAACTGATGAATCCGTCCAGGTTTACCCTCTCCCTGTCTGGGAAGAGTTGTCGGGCGTTTCCGAAGAGGCAGCTCTTCACCTCCAACCCACGGTGAGAAAATTCATGCTCCGAGTTAACAGAAAAGGAAACCAGATTCGCATTGACTCAAAAGGACGCATCTTGATCAGCCAGACTTTAAGAGAGAAGGCAAAACTGGAAGATGAAGTTGAAGTTATCGGTCTCTCCAATCACTTAGAAATTTGGAACAAATATAAGCTCGACGGAACACTCGAGGAGAAGCCTCTAACAAATGAAGATTTTGAAAAAATCGCAGAACTCATGCCTCGAGGAAAATCTAAATGAACGGGAACGGCCACCTCCCTGTTCTTTTAGAAGAAGTTATGGATTACCTGGATATAAAGAGAGAGGGAGTTTATGTGGACTGCACTCTTGGCCTCGGCGGGCATGCCCTCGAAATACTCAAGAGAAATCCTAAGGCTTCTCTTGTCGGTTTCGACATCGATGAAATATCTCTTTTTAAGGCAAAAGAGAAGCTTGATCCATATACAGACAGAGTGAAGCTTTATCATTCAGACTTCAGGTATATCCCAGATCTTAAAATCGATTTCACTAAAATTAGGGGGATTTTGCTTGATTTAGGAATCTCTTCTTTTCAGCTTGATTCTCCAGAAAGGGGATTCAGTTTTAACCAGGACGGCCCTCTCGATATGAGGATGGACCTCCGGAACAAAATAACGGCTTATAAAATAATTAATAAATATTCAGAACACAAACTCGCTCAAATTTTTCGAGAATACGGAGAGCTCAGACAGGCCAAAAGACTCGGCAAAGAAATTGTCTCAATAAGAAAATCCGAGAAAATCGAAACAACGATCCAGCTTCGCCGCATTGTCGAGAGAATCTGCGGCTGGATGCCCCAGAAAGGAAAGATTCATCCAGCTGCCAAAGTCTTTCAGGCAATACGCATTGAAGTCAACCAGGAGTTAAAGAGCCTTTCCGGTTTTTTAGAAAGGATCACCCAACTAATTCCCAAAAAAGCCCACATCGCTGCGATTTCCTTTCATTCCTTGGAAGATAGAATAATCAAGCGTACTTTTGCCCTCCTTGCTGCCACAAACAATTCCCATCCTTTCCTTAAAATTTTGACAAAAAAACCTGTTATTCCCTCCCAAGAGGAGATTGCCATCAATTTCAGATCAAGGTCAGCCAAGCTTAGAGCAGCTGAGAGAATTTAGATGGTAAGAAAAAAATACAGCACAAAAGAGATAATGCTTTTTGTATGCTGCACAATTATCGTTATTTTTATTCTGACTTTCTATATCTGGCATCAGATGGAATCCATCAGAATAGGTTATGAAATAGGCAAGCTCGAGGAGAAAGTTCTTACTCTAAGGAGACAAGTTGATGAACTGGAAACAGAAAAATCTGACCTCCTGTCTCTTGACAGAGTCGAAAAAATCGCCAAAGAAGAACTGAATCTGGTCGAGCCCAAAAAAGAGCAGCTCGTCTACGATGAGTTTATTCACTGACTTAA
>Ga0209427_10002257_pt1 | contig 22654 bp, 19 predicted proteins | sample DeeMarSWOR136_30_FD_187465 | JGI IMG/M metagenome (GOLD analysis project Ga0209427, IMG submission 187465) | Marine sediment microbial communities from White Oak River estuary, North Carolina - WOR-1-36_30 (SPAdes) (version 2) | ecosystem: Environmental > Aquatic > Marine > Intertidal zone >...
CAACCTTGCCCAAATCAACAATACTTAACGCTTCATCCAAGGTTTCCAGATACCTCTGCTCGCCACAATCAGCTGGCAACGGAAAATTAAGGCAGTTCCCTTCAGAATGAAAACCCGTGCCAGGATAATGGGGGTAACGATGCAGCGAAACATAAACCACGTTCTCGTCACCCTGAAAAATTTCCTGCGTCCCATTCCCGTGATGCCCATCAACATCCAAAATCAGAGCCGCCTTGCCAAGTGCTTTCACAGCCACCGCAATGTTATTCACGTAGCAGAAACCACGAGTGTAAACATCTAAGGCTGCACCGCTACGTCCGGCATGATGCCCCGGTGGCCTCATAAGTGAAAAACTATTGGTCTCCGCTGCCAACAATGCTCCTCCAGCTGAAAGTCTCGCATAATCGTAAATATCTGCGTATGCTGGCGTATCTGTATCCTCAACCAAGCCTTTCTTCAGTTTCCAAATATAGTCGGCTTCATGAACCCTCAGCACGTCCGCCTCAGACGCTGGCGTTGGCTCTAGAAACTCGTAATTTCTTTCCTTCAAGACATCATGCGCCATCTTCACTCTCGTGGGTCCTTCAACGTGCCAATCACCGTAGTTCAAGCATTTCTCTGAAAAAACTATTTTTGTTTTCATTTTTGCTTCATCCATACATAGATAAGCGAGATTTTCAAATTAAAATACACCTTCCTCTTAAAGGTTTACCGCGCTGCAGAAAACTTTGGAGAAAAGATAAATGACTTCAAAAAATCCCTTTGCCGAGTTCCGAAAAGAATGCGAAATCATCCTTGCCTCTGCCTTTAAGAAAACTGTGCCCGAAATAAAAATTGAGAAGTTGACATTCAACAAACCCCCAAATGCAGAATTTGGGCAGCTTGCCTCATCATTATGCTTTGAACTAGCAAAAAAACTCTTTCAAAATCCGGGCACCTTGGCTACGCGCACCGTTAAAGCCGCTGGCAAACCAAAACAATCACTCATTGAGAACATTAGAGCTGAAGGCGGCTACATAAATTTCCATGTCAACTTCCCCAAGCTTTCCTTTCTAACCCTCGAATCAATTAGGCAGCAGGATTCAGCTTACGGCTTCGTCGAAACAGAAAAACCCTTGAAAATAATCGTGGAGCATACTAGTGTCAACCCCCTTCACCCAATCCACATAGGACAAGCCAGAAACCCCATGATAGGTGATGCCCTAGCACGAATTCTAACCCGTAGAGGTCACACGGTATTGCGTCACTACTACATCGACGACGTGGGACGCCAATCATCAGTTGTCGCTTATGGATATGCCAAGCTGGGTAAACCTAAACCTGACGAGAAGCCAGATCATTTCGTGGGCAAAATATACACCATCACATGCTGCTTGGTGGAGCTTAATCGTCTGAGAAGAGAGCTTGAACTTGCTGAGGTTATTTCCACTTCTGACGAAATTGTTAAGCTCAATAAACAGATTGACGAATGGGTGTCAATTGCTGCCGAACTTAAAGAGAAATTTCCAACACTCTTCGAAAAGCTTATGACAAAAATAGACGAGGAAGAAAATTCTGAAGAGGAAATCAACAAGCTTAACCGCGCTTATGAAAATGGTGAACCTGAAGCTAAACGACTTATCAGAGAGGTAAGCGAGATATGCCTCAAAGGTTTCAGAGAAACACAAGGACGCGTGGAAATATGCTACGATTCTTGGGATTGGGAAAGCGACTTAGTTTGGAGCAGCCGAGTTTCCGAGGTTCTCAAGAAACTGAAAACATCTCCGTTCGTTTACACCGAAGGAGGGGTATTGGAGTTTAATGCTGGAAAGGTAACTGAGGTTTTAGATCTCAAAGCAAAATTGGGTTTGAGGGAGGATTACGAGGTTCCTCCTTTGACACTTGTGCGCGCCGATAGCACGACGCTTTACACTACTCGAGATATTGCTTACACGTTGTGGAAGTTTAATCAGGCTGAAAAAGTAATAAACGTCATTGGCATGGAACAGTCTTTAGCGCAATTGCAACTAAGAATAGCCTTGTACGCATTGGGGTATCAAAAGTACGCTGATAATTTCGTTCACTTCGCTTACAACCTCGTCACTCTTCCAGGCTACAAAATGTCCAGCCGCAGAGGAAGGTACATCACTTTCGACGAAGTTCTTAACGAAGCGGTTAAACGAGCTTACGAAGAGGTTTCGAAGCGTTCTCCTCAGCTTTCGCAGAAAGAAAAGCGTGAAATTGCCGACTTCGTGGGTCTTGGCGCTGTACGCTACGCTCTTGTCGATGTTGACCCGTCCAAACCCGTTGTTTTTACGTGGGACAGAGTGCTGAACTTCGAAACCAACAGCGCACCTTACGTGCAGTACACTCATGCCAGAGCATGCAGCATCCTACGCAAAGCTGCAAGAGAACCTGAAAACTCAGACTTCGCGCTTTTGAAGGAAAAATTGGAGCACGAGCTGATTCTATTATTAGCAAGTTTTCCAGATGCTTTCATCGAAGCTACTGAATATCTTAAACCCAACTTAATTTCGGGCTTCATAAGTACGCTTGCTGACAAGTTTAACACGTTTTATAACGCTTTGCCAGTCATAAAAGCAGAAACGGAAGGGCTTAGTGATGCTCGATTAGCGTTGACTGACGCAATTCGCATTGTGCTAAGTAATGCTTTGACGTTGATTGGTGTTATGGCGCCTGAAAAGATGTAACACCTTTGACGATGATGCTAGTTATAAACCGATTTTCTTGTGAAAACAAAGCCAGATTGACAAAAGTTTAATTGGCGCTTGCCTTCTTGTGCTTCAACAAATGTGCAAGGATTTTCTCTTGATTCTAAGACGTATTTCGTCTCATGGTTTATCCAAAAACTTAAGTGCAAACTTTCCTCAATGAGTAACATTCGTGGAAAGATAAACAATATAGTGTGCGATAATATCTTTGAAGAACTGCTGCATTGTGCAATCCCGACCAATACGGTTAATCAGAATTATCTTTGTAGCAGCCTTTATTGCGTTAGTTATGATTATTTCTGCGCCTATTGCGTCTGCTGCGTCTATCGCGCCTTCGGTGGAATGGAGTAAAACCTTCAACGATTTACAAGGCAGGTCGGTCATCCAGACATCGGATGGAGGTTACGCTTTAGCTGGGGAAACATTGGTGCTAGGCTCAACTACATTTGTTAAAACTGACCGCTCTGGCAATATAGAATGGCAAAAAGCCTATGGTAATGTGGTATCGGTGGTTCAAACTGGGGATTTAGGCTACGCATTATTCTGTAATGACCGCATAGTTAAGACGAACGGTGCAGGAGACTATGAATCAAGCCTTTCTCTGGGAGTGAGCGGTGCTCAAGAAGGAATTCTTACCCGTGATGGAGACTATGTTGTGGTCGGCAATAGCCACCTGAATAATGGGGAGGATTTCGCTTGGCTTTTCAAGATTGACGAACAAGGTAACGTTTTATGGAACAAGACGTTTACTGGTGGTTTCACTGCTTATTCTGTTACGGAGACTGACGACCGGGGTTGTGCCTTAGCAGGCAATTGGAAAAACGATTTTTGGTTAGCTAAGATTGATTACAACAGCAATGAACAGTGGAGACAAACTTTCTCGTCTGGGGGTATTTCAGATGCTCATTATGTTTATTCGGTTACAAAAACCAAGGATGGAGGATTTGTGCTTGCAGGAACCGGAGATTGGCAAGAAAGTGGTAGCTACGTTCCCTGGCTTATTAAGGTCAATTCTCAAGGGCATGAACAATGGAGCAATCACTACGGAAATCTTCCACACGACACCTTTAATGCTGTAGTGCAAACCAATGATGAAGGGTATATCGTAGCTCAAGGAGAAAGCCCGGTGTTATTAAGAACAGATACTTCTGGAAGCGAAGTTTGGAAACTATCATTAGATTCTGGCGAATGGAGATCAAATTACGTTTCATCGTGCTTGATACGAACAAGCGATGGAGGATATGTCGTTGCTGGATCAGTTCTTGGAAACACTGCTTTTATTGCTAAGATTTCTCCTGAACCAGATTTCCAGCCTCCTGTGGTCACCATTTCAAGCCCGAAAAACAAGATTTACGAAACTGATAACATACCTTTGATTTTCACTGTGAGTGAGTCTTCATATCTCAGTTATAGCCTTGATGGCAAAGATAAAGTGATCATCACCGGAAACACGACTTTGTCCGACTTGTTAATCGGCGCACACAATATAACAGTCTACGCTGAAGATTCAGGGGGTTTGGTTGGAAAATCAGCTACAATAAAGTTTATCGTAGTGGCTCCTTTCCCAACGGAAATGGTTGTGGGAGGCGTAACTATTGCAGTCATTGTCTTTATTGGTGTTCTAGTTTACTTTAAGAGACAGAGTCTTTCAGCTTTTAGGAAAAGAGGTTTAACTAGCTTTTTCAATAAGCAGAATTTCTTAGCCACAATTAATAATAAAATGTTTGTATCGTTAACAGTAATTAGCTTGTCCATTTTCTTGGTTTTCGTTCAAATCTTCTTTCCGTTTGTTTATTTTTCATCTTCTTCCGGAAGCTCAAGCGCGCAATTCGAAGTTGGGATAAGTTATGTTTATGAACAGGACAACGTTGGTCAAATCTACGATGAGGTATCGCATATCAAAGATTTAGGGTTCAGTCTAATTCGTGTTAACCTAATCTGTGACCCTACGGATCCCAGCTGTTATTCAAACACGCTCACGAATATGTTCTTCACTGCTGCAAAGCATTTTAGCATCAAAGTGGCCCTTATAATCAATAACCACGATAGTAGTGATAGTATAAATTATTACCTTGACATGTGGGGAAGTGAACTAGCCTACGTTCAAGTCCTCAATGAGCCTGATGTTGCATCATCGTGGGATCTGGGCGCTTTGTTCACAGATGATGAAGCTGGTTCAAGGTTCGAAGAGGTTTATAACATTGTTGAACAGCATCAGCTTTCGGCGCAGCGTTACACTAATTTTGGACCAGCTTTCATGGTTCGAACCAATCTACCAATTCAATTCAGCGAGAAGCTTGATTTTGTAGGTTTCGATGTTTTTATGGAGTCGTTTCTATCCCTTTCTCCAAGGATGATTCAGCTCCTCCAAAAAATAACGAACAAGGAAGTAGTAATCGCGGAACTTGGCATGTCATCAAGCGATGACGTTGCACAGAGCGATTATATCATAAGGGGTCTTAACCTTTTCAAAAGCATGGGAGTTAGAGGCTGCTGGATTGTCTATTGGAACAGTGAGGGTAGCAGTTACGGAATACGAGGAAGGCTCGCAGAGCAAAAAATTGGTGAATGGATTGCGCAAAATACCTAAGTCATCTAAGCAGGTATTCATTCACGGCTTATCAATAATAATTCCACTAGTCATAATTCAATTGCTTCTAGATCTCTTTCAGAATTCATTTCTGCTATACATGCCACCGATAGGATTTGCTCTTTTTCTGTTCACCTCATACGGCATCCAACCCATAATAATTGGAGTCTTAAACATAATAGCGCTTCACCGTTTATACGACTGCGAAGGATGGCAGATAGGCTTTTGGCTCAACGGTTTTTTCCTTCTACTAGTATTCTCCACCATCAACCTTATCATACTGACGATGACTGGCGCAGCCTTCTCCTTAGCCATAGGCATACTTGAAATTCCCTTGTTATCCTATCCGTTTGGGTATTTGGGAAAATTCAGCAACCGAGGACACCAGAAAAGTATTCAGCAAACAGCATAACTTCAAGCTAATAAGCAAGGATAAATTATCAAAAATTCCAGCATTAGCAGTCAGTTTCTACTCCAAATCCAGAAATTGAAACAAACCCTTCAGGTTACTCAAAAGATTTCTTAATGTTTGTTTACAAGTAATTCATCGACAGTTGTTACCTACTATTGTTTTCCAGTCCTAAGGTTTTCATTATGAACTTACTGGGCAAAATGCATATTCTTTTTTAAATAGTATGTCCTTCGTTAAGTGTTATCGTCAATAACAGCTTGGTAAAACATAATGCAATCCCTTCTGCCGTTTCTTAAGAAGCATGAAAACGCACTGTTAAAGTTATTGCCGTTAGTGGCTTTTGCTTTGCCTCTTTTATGGCTGTATCTGCTAGACGCAGGCTCGTTTGAGTTGATGTGGAAAGGGAGAACTTTTCAGATTTTTTTCGTGTGGCTAATAGTTCTAGAGTTGATTCTCGGTTGGGAAAGCATCCAACCAACACACACAACCAAACTCTTTTCAGCCAAGACGCTCGCATTCATTGCCGCGCTCCTCCTCCCTACGATATACGTTATATTAGCTAACTATCTGGGATTGAACACAGCAATCTCGGAGGCGTCTCGACAAAGTGGCGTTGTATGGTGGGATTCAATGACGCTCTCAACCGAATACCTTGTTTTCACTGCGTTATTCTGTATCATTGTCTATCTGCAGTTCGGAAAAAAAGGTCTGAAGGACTTCTCTGTTCCCGCGGTCTTCCTATGCATAGTTGGAGCCCTTTACACAATCGACAACGTATTCCCATACGGGCAATTCACACCGTTCCAGCTGCTCGTCCCAACGGCAGCTAATCTTGCAGCTTCTATGCTAAACCTGATGGGATACCAAACAAGTTTAAACGCTGCAGGAACCATGCCACGTCTAACAGCAACAAACCCTTTGAATCCCATGCAAACAGCTACGTTCGATATAGCGTGGCCCTGCGCAGGCATCGAAAGTTTGCTCATCTTCACAGTCGTAGTCCTGTTGTTCCTTAAGAGGATGCAAATTAGCTGGAAAGTTAAATTATGCTATTTTGCTGCAGGTGTTGCAGTCACTTACAGTATCAACATCCTAAGAATAGTCACCATCTTCACGATAGGAATGAACGAAGGGGACGTGCAACTGTTCCACTTCTACTACGGTCCGCTATACTCAATCACATGGATAGTGTCGTATCCCTTGGTGATTCTCGGAAGCCAAATCCTATGGCGAAAAATCGCCAAGAAATACGCTCCCCCGCCTAAGAAAACTCAACCGCTTCAGCCAAACCCCGCTTAACCAAAATCTTCGCGTTCTCAACAGGTACAGACCCAACGTCTTCAGCCAAAAAAGGCCCATAGATCTTCATGTCCGCGCCTATTATCGCTGGGATATCCTTAAGGAACCTTAAGGTAACCCTTTTGTTGAGTGTGCGAGATTGTGCAACGGCTACCTCAGAAACCTGACCCTGCAAAAGCTTCTTAGCAAAACTATGATAAGTCTCAACAAAAGAAAGGAAAACCTGACACAACTCGGCTTCTTCAGCCACCAGCAAATTTGAAGGCAGCTTCTGACTTTCCGTGAGCAAACTAATCAGCTTTCTGTACCGCGCCCACACCAACTCGTCTATCATACGCTGTACCTGCGTCATCTCACGCCTGAGAAGCCGAGCTTTTAAACTTTTTTTGTCAAGCATTCTGCTCTCTTCCCTAATCTTCCGCACGTAGTCCGCAATTCGTGCGTAAAAATCCGGAGACAAGCTGCCTAGCTCGTCGTTCTCGACTTCAAACCGCCATGCTTCAAAAAGTTCGTTATACATCCTAATTTGCCACCTCAGCTCTACCCTTGCAGATAAGCAACACAGCAGCAGCTGTCGAAACCTCAACCGGTTCATTCCTGTAAGGACCGAACACGTTTCCCCCCAACCTAAATTCTGGCACTTCAGAGACTAATAATTTTACTGTGCCCTCTTTAAAGGCTAATGCATCTTCAAACGGGTCAAAATCCGGAAGGCGCCTAATTGGAATTTCGATTTTCTTCAAGCCCGTTTTACCGTGCAACGTGCCGTTCATCCTGATTAGGCGATGCGTATCTGTGGTGACAACCGTGTCAATCTTGGCGGATTCAAGATCCTTCACGTACTCAGCCAGTTTCCTCCAAGTTCCAACGTTGATTCCTGAAACGCTCTCCCATAAACCATCGTCGATACATCTGCTCAAAACTAATTCTTTTTTATTAAAAATCACATCACTTATTTTTCTATTTAATCCAACATTTTGGAGTTCCCCTACCGTAGCATTTGAAATGAGGGTTCTAATTCCCTGTTTTATGCGTTTGTTCCAAGCGAAGGCGCTCAAAAAAAACTCTTCACGTGACTTTTTTCCTTTCCGCCTAGTTATTCCACGTTTTGATATAGTTAAGCCCAATCCAGTAACATAATCAACTATCTCTTTTCGACTCATTGCATCTAACAACTTGACAGCTTCATTCTCAACATGAACGTGGTATCCTCTATGACCTGAAAAGAAAACGTGCACTTCGTTGTCTGTAAAACCGAAATCACTTTTTAGTATATCAATCAGTTTTGCAGTTTCTTCTTTGGCAGAGCCTAAACATTTTTCACATACCCAAGTTTTGGTCTCAAATTTTTCACCGTTGCACTCAGGACAGTGCTTAGGAGGCTCTCCATTATCGACAAAGCCACACTTGTTGCAGGTCCATTGGTCATGAAGTTTTTCACACGACGTGGGAATGTGATCAGCGTCTATATCGAAGACTAAGTCGGCGCCAAGCCAGCCCTTCTTGTCCATCTCAGCTTCAGGGTTTTCGTAATAGGCGCAAGAATGGTAAGCATCCGAAGGAACCACCTTGCCCAGAAATGACCTAAGACCACTGATGCTCGTAAAAACCTTATGGCGGAGCATTATGCGTCCCTTAAAGAGAAGAAAACCGAGTTCTCTCTTACCAAGAAAAGTTGGAGAAGGAATGTCCGTGGAGGGGGCATTGTAGAAGTTAGAAAATTTTTCATAAACGAAGTCTCTAGAAGACATGGTCCTTTCTCAAACCAACCCTGCGCTGCTCGTAGATGATTTCACGTACCTAAATTTAACCGTTAACCTCTAGCCAAGAATTCAAGATGTTAAAGCCCTAACACCTTCCGCCAACCGTCCAGAACGTTTAATGGATTAAAGGAAACTCCTCCGAAAGAAAGCACGGTCATCATGAATATCAACCACAGCATAGTGACGTTCATTTCTCTCTTCTCCTTTGGAAATAACGTGTATACAAAGAAGAAAGGTAAATACCAAATTTGAAAGTAGGACAATGTAAAACTAGGCAACAAAATAAAAATCGCTGATAGAGAAAGCAAAGGGTTCTTCTTAAGCATGTAGATCACAAAAAGCAAAGTCACAATGAGAGTTAGTAAAACTGCAAACGACTGTGTCGCCCAAGGTAACTGTGAATGGGAACTAAAGGCGTTAACACCGTTTAATACGAAGTCGGACCTTATGCTCAACAAGAAGGGCATGCTCAAAATAGCTGTGAACACGCTTATTACCGCAAAACTAGCAGCGGCAATCACAGTCTTATTTCTAATTACGCTGCGGAGTTTGTGTTTCTCAAAAAGCTTCAATACGCCAAGTATTATGAGGGGAAACATGAAAAGGGCAGGTTGATATTTGAAAGTAATAGATAGCGCCATAAATAGAAGAAAGGAGTCGTACCGCCTAGCGAAGTAATAGGGTAAGGCGATTAGTAAAAAGAGAAATGGAACGGCATCAAACATTCCATTCGCTGAGTAAACGATCAGAGTAACATATAGCGTGTATATTCCCAACAACTTTAGCAAAGGAAACATTCTCTGCTTCCAAAAGCTTAGGAGAAAATGAAGTAAGCTTACATGGGAAAATAAAAGAAAAACAGCTATTTCCATTTTGAAGACAAAAACCTGTTTCATGCCGCTCTGAAGCAAAATACCAAATGGAAGAAACAGCAATATGCTGCCTAAAGGGTAAAGATGTGGCATCTGAGGCCACGTTATGAACTTGTAATATGAGTTGTCAGCATCAGTCAATGTTCCTAGAGGAGTATCAAAAATTGAAAAGCCAACTTTTGTGAACAAGGTCGATGAGTATGAGTTCCGCGCGTGATCCGTATACCAATTTTCGAACGTTGCCAAAGGGTAGGAATTCACTACGAGAAGGAAAAACCAAAATATGATGGATATCACAGTTAAAATTAACAATATCCTACGAGTTTTTAGGCTCAAAAACTGTTCGTTAGGTTCGTCAACCTTAAACAGTGGGGTTTCGTGGAGAGCTGGTTTCAATAGTAGAAACATCAGAGAGCCTATGCTAAAAAAGAATAAAATTTTTGCGGGAGTAGTGAGTCCCGAAAAAGGGAAAAGACCCTTTTGGTTTCGAATTGAAACTTCAAAATGCACCTCGTTCGCATTAGTCGAGTTGGTAAAGAAAATCGCATCATAATAGTCGGTTTCAGCCGCAAACGAATAATCAATGTCTGTCATTGATGCCGTAGAATACTGGGTGCCATTATAGGTTTGTATTGAAAAATTTAGAAGCCAAATTGTTGCTTTATTAACTGAAATGGAAATGTTTGTGCCTTCTTGAAAAGAACCTAAACCGTATCTCAACATTTCATTTGGCGTTAATCTAAAAAAATCATCAATTATTACACGCGTTTCCTGTTCATCGGTGGGTAAAGAGTATAGGCTAGCAACAGCAATGACTATACTTAATATAAGCAACAACAAAGCGGCTGAAATAAGAACTTTCATCACTGTGAGCTGCTTCATTGAATTCTTTTCTTCCTATTCGAGATGATTCATGTCCCGTATTCGGAAGCATATGTTCTATTAAGCTATTTTAATTTCGTGTGATTCTGAAGGATTAGTTGGCACTGCGCCAAAAGGTACAATATTTCTTGGAACAAAGCGCAATTTATCTTCCAAGCCCTAAAATCGCTGTTTTGAAAATGTATGAAATGAAACGCTGAATCGCTGCCAACGAAAGTTTGGACTTTCCATGTCTTCTGTTGACAAACGATATTGGGGTTTCTTTGATACTGAAATTTCTGGAAAGGGCTTGCCGCAGGGTTTCGATTTGAATTTCATAGGTTTGGCTGTGCAGGCTACTTATTGCAATCCGTATGAAGTTGGTGGAATAGCAACGGAAGCCACTTGTGAAATCATGAAGGCTCAATCTAAACAAAAATTTTGCTACAAGGTTTGCGGTTCGACTGACTATTTTTCTTGTGCATGACCACCCAGTTATTTCGCCGCCAGAGCAGTACCTGCTTCCGATTACTATGCCACAACCAGTTTGCATTTTCGACAAGAGCAGAGGTATGGTTTTAGGGTTATGTGAATAATCTGCGTCCATTGTCATAATAAATTTCGGTGGAAACTTCAAGGACAAAAAGATTTTGAAACCATCCGTTATAGCGGTTCCTAACCCGCGCTTTTCGGGTCGGATGCAGAGAAGAATGTTGTCATATTTTTTCTGCAAATTCTTCACGACATCCGCGGTTCTATCAGGGCTGGAGTCGTCTACAACCAGAATTGAGGTTTTTAGCGGAAGATTTTCTATTTCATCAACCAAATTTGATATGTTTTCTGCTTCACGGTATGTCGGAAGAATCACACCTACATCCGAGAGTCCCCTTAGAGCACCCTTCAACTGATAGGACATTAGAGCCACTTATGTTATAAGCGGTTGTAGTGAATTAATAAATTTTAAGATAAAATAGCTACATAGAATGCTTGTTTTGATGACCCTAATTGGCTTATACTTTCAGTTTACGCCTATAATATGCTAGAGGATGCCGAACCAAATCGCATAAAGCATCTTTTTTCACGCAAACACTGTGAGTCTGCAGAGTCGCGCATTGAGGCGGCGTGTACTTTGTTCTTGAGCCTCTCTCTCCGGCAATGTGCTCGATTTGATAGCGAGTCAACCTTTCGTTGTAATCTGAAAAACTCCTAAACAGTTGAGTCACCTTTTCAGAAGGCATTCCAATGCTTACGAGAAAAGAGGTCAAAGTAAACCTGCCAACATGCGAAAGATGCTTGCCTTTAGCCGCATCATCATAAAGCGCTACGATGCAAGGTGGAAAAGCGGATTGCGACACAACCCTAGGGAAGCCTTCCATCTCTTCCTTGCCGATACGCTCCTTTGCTAACTCCAACAACTCCTTTGCCATCTGGGTGATTTTCTCCGGAAAGTGTGGAAGCTCAGTTGTCTCCAGCCTTTCTTCAATTCGCCTTTGAACCTCTTCTTGTAGCAGCCTCGAAATATCTTGTTTATTCAAGTAAACTTTACCGTCTACCAAAAGACGGTTAACAAGCTTCCACTTCCTATCCCGCAAATGTGATGTGTTTCTTAAATAGTCAGCAAAATTGACCGCAAATTCAAGAGTTATTTCAGAGTTATGATTCAAAGCGAGATTCCAACCGAAGTCGACCGCAATAGCCACAATTCTTTCACGAGTTTCAAGTTGCATATCCTTGAAAGCTTGTTTTGCCTCAGCTAGTGCGTACCGCTTCTTTATGAAGTGGTTATTGGTTGCTATAGCCAAAATAATTGCTACCGGAAAAGAGGGGATTTCCACGCAATTTTCGCGTTTTATCCCAATGGAAACAGACAAAATTGCTTTCTTAACTCTTTCATGCGCACGGTTTAGAACCTGAGCCATATCAGGATTTGCCAATTCTTCAATTCTCAAGCCTAGTTTTTTCATGTACTCTGCGGTTTCTTTTAAGAAAGGGTATTTCGCCAAGTCATTTTCAGTGAATCGGACCGTTTCCATTTGCATGTTAGAGTTCTCATTATTCGGTTTCGATTCTTGGCGCAAGGAAGAAAGTCAGTTTTCCCTCTTTTGTCTGCTGAAAGTCTATTCTCACGGGCATGTCACTTGAAAACTCAAGCGTTGCAATATCAGAAGTTGCGGAAGCAGCCTTTATTATTTCAGACAAGTAGCTAAGGCTGAAAGTCGCCTTTGAATTTTCTTTCACTTCCAAATCCAGTAATGCATCGCTTCCTTTTTGAAGCGTTATTGTCGCTCCCATGAGGTCGCCTGAAGCGTTCAGAACCATTTTCTCGGCATCCGCTTCTATCCGGACGTGATCGCTTACGAGCTGAGCGTCTTCGATGGCTTGGCTCAGTCCTTGTGTTGTGGTTTTAGCTTTTATATTGAAGGCAATTTTTGGTGTCGGAACTTCTTCTTCTGATGCTTCAAGCGTGGGCATTGTGAAATTGCGGCTATATTTTCCAGTTATTCTAATTTGCAAACGCCCAGTTTTGTCGTCGAGAGATAATTCTACTGCCTCATCCTTGCCAGCGCGTTTTAGAAGTTTTAACAACTCGCTTATGTTTATGCACATCTTTGAAGGCGATTCACAGATATATTCTTCAAAGATTGTTTTAGGCCATTCAAAATCAATCATGGCAACTCTGGATGGATCCATCGCACGCAGTTTTAAACCTTCAGGTTCGATCTTGAAGGTGGCTTCATCCACAAGAATGGAGATCGCAGTGGTCATATCCCTCAGGAGCTTAGCGTCAGATACTTTGAGCTTAAACATTCCCATTTTCCTCTCTCTTAATGCTACACGGTAAAGTATTAAAGATTTTCACACTAAAGCATAATGCCCATAGATAAAAATATTCTTTAAAAAAAACTTTTCTTAGAGAGGATTCTATCAGATATTTCGTCCCTATACACGCAACTAATAAACTTGCGTAATAAATCTGCTCTAAAGTTAATCATAATAAACAGCAACATTCCAAGCTGGAAGGTATTCTTCTTTTCAGACTTCAAAAAGATAAGAGGTACGCTCACGCAACTATTGGAGGAGCACATAGAAAGACAGACTAACTGTATTCTCTGAAGGTGTAGTTGCATTTTGTGCAGCGCAGAAACTGGGTTGACGATTCGTCAGCGCTTCTCGTCTGCACTTGCCAGACATAAGCAACATTGTTTCCGCATTTGGGGCAATCAATTCGAACCGTAGGAAGAGTTCTGAGCTTTTGTTCTTCTTTACCTATAACAGCTACAAACTGCTGTGGAGTGTGCTGGATTTTTTTGCCTATTTTAGGTTCCAGTTTCTTGGTTGACTCCTGCTTTTTGTATCCGCACTTAGGGCAGACAAGCATTAGGGATCCTCCCTTGCCAGTCTTAGGTTTCTTGAATTCGAGGCGAGAACCACATTTTGGGCAGAATTCCATTATCGGTACTCCGTTGTCCGTTTTGGATTCACTTTGCATGGTGCCTTTTAAACTTTTTCTAATTCCAAGCCTACAGATGACTTATACCAGACGCGATAAGATGGGCGACACGAAGGGCTTCTGGAATGTTGCTTCGCGTCGAAGTCAACCGCAAGATTTTTTGTGCATCCTGTTTTGAAACCCCAACCATTTGAACATAGACTTTCGCTTTCGCGTTTCTAGTGGGAACCTCAACAGTTTCTCCCGCCTTGAGAATCGCTTCCCAACGCTTCTTACTGCAAGGAAGGTTCTGAATCGCTTTACGGATATCTGCAAGATCAGGTTTTTCCCGTGTAATAGTTATGATAGGCAGTTTTGTTGCCAAATGGAGTGACTCAACATTTACTATGTTGAAGCCAGCGAACGTTATGCCATTCAGCATTATAACCCGCAGCTGCTTGTAGTGAGGTGAACCGGTTATCATGGAGGATATCTTCTCGGTAGCATCGAAACCATCTACATCTATATCAGTATGCATAACTCCGTCAAGCCAGTAGCCTCCGCGGAAGACAACACCGATAACAAGAACCTTACCTTTTACGTGTGGGATGAACGCGCCGTCGTCGACCCCCAGAACTCGGATTTCAGGTTTTATCACACGAAAACTTTGGTGGGTCAAAACGGTTTTTTCCTTGCGGTTTGGATGGTAAGTATTTTGTGGGCGGGTTATAAGTCTAACGTGTTGCGCACTAGCTTTGAGAAAGACAAGAGCTTCAGTTCGATAGAAAACGCTGGCATTGACGAGGTAACAGAAAAATAGGCTTAGTTTTTTCGACTTAGCAGACCTGAGAATGAAAATTAGGCTTTGAGAGCTTTCATAAGTTCCTTGTTGAAGGCTTCATTTTCTTCTCGGGCTTTTTCAGCAGCGTTGATCAGCGCGGTTTCAGGTTTCGCAGTGCCTTTCATTCTAACATAAATAACAGGGTTCGACGCTAAAGGATGAGGTATATCGTAACCTGCCAAATCCACTTTTGCATCCTCCAAGAGCTTTTTCTGCAGCAAGTTACAAAAACCGTGACCTGCCCCTTCAACTTCTATCTTAAGCTCATTACCTTCCTTCTTTAATACCTTAATCTTCAAGTTCAAATCTCCCCTTGTCCATAATCCAAAGCAGTTTTTCGTTTTTCAATGTTTCCGCAGTTCGGACATCGCATCTCATATCGCTTAAGTTCAAGCAAATTTGTACAACGTGTACAAAAAGCGTACAATACGCCTAGATTTTTATCGTTAGTGGAAAGATGATAAACCTGATTCTTGTCGCTGATAACTTTGGCCCTTATGATGTCACCTGGTTTGCATACTTCAGTCATGGATTTAACGTAACGCTCTCGCACGTCGGAAACGTGAAGTACTCCTGTGAAAACACCTGAGAGACTCCGAGAGCCTATCTTGAAAATTCTAACCAGAACGTTGTCAGATTGAGCGTGACCGACTTGACCTACGACGGTGGATGAGATTTTCGGAATGATTTCAGGGTTAATCAATGGATAAACAGAGACACGTTTACTCAATAAATCCATTAATGCATGGCCAACAATCTTGGAGTAGATAACACCGTCTTTCACGTATGTTCCTGAGTTTGGAATGAACTCTTCGATAACACCCAAGCGCTCTCCAGGTAACACTAGTTGACCACTTTTATGTCCAGATGCTTTCGGATTCATGTAATTTCCCTTGCTGCGAAATATAGGCGATACAGAGGCTTTCTCTGAACGGGTATATCCTAAGGTTCTATGCCTCTCAATAAACCTTTTGATTGTGCGCCCACAAAAAGGGCGTTAGTAACTTTTCTTTATAAGGTATAAATCAACTATAAAATTGTGTTTCATTTTAGTGTGAAAATTAAACATGCGCGGAATAGTCATGGGCATCGCGTAAACTGCCTTGACAATGCCGTGGTGACTCTTAACAAACTTCTCGATAAACGCAGAAGGAGCAACCTGCAATAGGCTTTCAGGGTTTGCTTTAAGTCTTTTCATCAAAAGCTTGTCTATGTGAGGGTGATTATGAAGTGAATAAACTACATTGCCAACTTCTAAAGTTTTTTCCAAAAATTTTCGGTCAGCAGCCCGCTTTTGTACGCCGAACGGGGGATTCTGCAATACAGTGTCAAAGCTGCCTGTTACAGCGTCAATATCACCAATAATCCATTGAACATTGTTTTTAACCCCGGTCTTTTCCGAGTTTTCTGACGCAGTGTTTATCGCTGTCTTGTCTATGTCAATGCCTACTACCAATTTTGCTCCCAGATAGGCGGCAGCCAAACCGAGACGACCAGTGCCGCAGCCTAAATCCAAAACTTTCTTGCCAATTACATCGTCATTTGCGTACGCAGCCAAGTAAAGCACAGTTGCCGCAACGGTTTCTGAAACGGTGTATTGCTCAAGACTTGCTTGAGGAGAAGGATGAGGCTTTATCTGAGATAGAAAACGCTCTAAGTCTAATTTTCGAATAATCCTTTTTGAAGCAGGATTTCCCATGAAGATTCACCTGAGACCACCATAAATTCTTCAACGGTTAGAACAGGCTTTAAGAATTTCTCTGGTGCGTCAAGAGAAATACGGGGACAAGCGGTGTTCACGTACGCGTCCACAGAAGGAAACTCTATCAACGCTTCAGGTAAAATCTCCCTAATAGCGAATAGGAAAACAGTTTTCCCGTTTTTTTCCGCTATCTTCTTAATTTTCAAGGCTTCATCTAGACGTTTTTGACCCATTTTTAAACCGACCAAGACACCAAAGTTGTTGGCGTGTTTCGCTTCTTCCATGGAGGCCCATCGTTGTTTAAGGATTTTTTGCGCCTCTTCATTTATTGAGTAAGGCATGTTTTCATAGGGGTCTGCAATCATAGTTGGTTTGGATGTGCTGAGAGCAATGCCCAGTGCATGGAATCTTCCGCTACCAATGAAAAGAAAGGCGTCAACGTCTTTAGCCACAGATTTGACATTGCTGTAGTCGCAGCCAATCACCTGCCCCGGGTAATTCACGCGCCCAGCGTCACCTATCACCACGGTCTTTCCAGCTCGGACAAGAATCTCTCGAGCCTCGTCAAGCGTCTGCACATGTTGCACGGTGGTTGCCAAACCTATTGTGCTATATTGGCTTATTAACGGAAGCGATTTTTCCACGGTTTTAGCAATAGCCATCGTTGCTCTAGCTTCCACGTAAACAGTTGGGACCTGTTCATGTTTCACCAGTTTTGTATGCCCAAAATGTATTATCAGGTCGATTCCCAAATGCATTGCTTCAGAAGTGGCAATGTCGCAAGCGCCGTAGCAGGGATCTGCCGATATAAAGGTAATCACACCCATGCTTTCAATAATCTTTGCTAAGCGTGGACCTTCCGGTTTCAAACCTTCAGGTAGTTGTAACAGAACGCGATTTGCACCAAGCTTAGCGATTTCCTGTTTTATACGTTCTTCCTCAAAATCAAAACCTTTCAGACAATTCACCTGTTGGATAAACTTACGCGAAATGCCAATAGGAAGCGGAAAAGAAAAAGTTTGCGCTGTTTTTACGGTGTCGCGTTGCTAGGGCGTCCATTCCCAGTCTTGTACTGGTTTTTTCAGCGGACACCCCTTTGCGATAGCGGCTTGCGCCGCGAGACGTTCAAGAATTATCTTCTGCTCTATGCTAGCTACGTGTTTTTTCGTGGCTACAATAGCATCATTGTTTACGGATATGCTATCGATTCCAGCGCGGACAAGGAACTCTGCGAAGTCTGGCAGGTTTGATGGACCCTCTCCGCATATTGAAACGGTGCAGCCATGCTCATGTGCCACTTTGATGAGGTGAGCGATTATCCTTTTTACTGCAGGGTCCCTTTCATCGAAGTAGCCCATCTGACCTAACCGCTCGGAGTCTCTGTCAATCATGAGAACGCCCTGAGTCATGTCGTTTGAGCCTATGGAGAAACCGTCAACCATCTTGGAAAACTCGTCTGCCATTATTGCTATGGAAGGAGTTTCTGCCATAAACCAAACCTTAAAGTCTCGAGACCGCTCTAGACCTTCTTCCTTCATAATCGCAAGAACCTTCTCAGCTTCCCAAACAGTTCGAACCATTGGAAGCATCACCCAGACGTTTTTGAGACCCCATTCCGTGCGGCATTTTTTGATGGCTTGGCATTCAAGCTTGAAAGCTTCCTTGTACCACTTGCTTATGTACCGGCTACAGCCTCTCCAACCTAGCATTGGATTTTCTTCGTTAATTTCGTATTTATCGCCACCTTTTAGCTCGCGGTATTCATTTGTTTTGAAGTCACTCAAGCGAACCACAACAGGTCGAGGTTGAATGGCTCTTGCCACCGTGGCTACGCCCTCCGCCATTCTATCCACGAACTTTTGGCCTTCTCCGGTTTCAACGAAATGCAGTGGGTGTTCGCCTATAGCGCTAGCTAGAATGAATTCGGTGCGCATTAGTCCGATGCCTTCGAAAGGCAAATCCTTGTAATCCTCTATTTTTTCTGGAACACCAAGATTCATGAGTATTTTCGTAGCGGTTACAGGTACTGAGCCCATAGATACACCAATTGCTTCGGAGGAACCTTGCACTGCTGATTCTTTAGCTTCACGCAAGATACCTTCATAGATTATGCCGTTTCTTGAGTCAACAGTATATTCTTTACCAGTTTTAATGACTTGGGTTGCGTTTTCGGTTCCTACAACACAAGGTATAGCGAGTTCACGACTTACAATTGCAGCATGTGAAGTGACACCTCCCTTGTCGGTTACTATCGCACTAGCTATTTTCATGAAGGGAACAAAATCAGGGTTAGTCATGCCTGTTACGAGAACGTCGCCTTTCTGCATCTTCTCGGACGCTTCGTCAGGATTCATAACTACCTTTGCCACTCCTACACCATAACCTCTCTTGCCAGCCGCAATTCCCTTAACAATCACTTTAGCTTCTTCCCGGGGCTTTTCTTCTTCAATAATTGTTTCCATGCCTTTGGCACTCCAAACGGTTTCTGGGCGAGCTTGAACCACGAATATGTTTTCTGGAAAAGATAAATCTTTGTCAATTGCCCACTCGATGTCCATTGCTTTCTTATAATGCGCCTCGATCAAGTTAGCAAGTTCTGCAAGTTTGACAATTTCTTCGTCGCTTATGCAGGGTTCTTTTTGCTTTTCTTTGGGCACATCTAAATGCACCGTTTTACCTGTGTTTGAGTCACGGATGTATTGAACCGTTTTTCTGGCAATGCGCCTTTCTTCAATTTTTAAGGTGTTTTTGTCAACAACAAAATCATCAGGGTTCACAGCCCCCGACACTACGGTTTCTCCCAAACCGTAGTTACCTTCAATTACAATTTCGTCCTTTTTTCCAGTAACAGGGTTTATTGTGAACATGACGCCGGCAGCACGGGAGTTTACCATTTTTTGGACGCCAACGCTTATGAATACTTTTTCGTGAGCGAAGCCCTTTTCATTTCGATAAAAGATGGCGCGAGGCGTGAAAAGGCTAGACCAGCACTTCACAACTTTTTCAAGAAGTTCATCAGGACCCTTTACGTTTAAGAAAGTTTCTTGTTGACCTGCAAAAGAAGCGTCAGGTAAGTCTTCTGCTGTGGCGCTTGACCTAACAGCAACAAAAACACCCTTTGAATTAAGCCGTTTATTAAGTTCTTCATATGCTGTTTTAATCGATTTGGCTATTTTTGGCGGCATCGGAGTCTTTTCGATGAGTTTACGTATTTTCTTTGATGCCACATCGTACTGTTTTGGGTCATTTGGGTCTTTGACTGTTTCATCGATTACTTTGTAGATTTTTTTAGCTATTCCCGTTTGGTTTGTGTACTTTTCATAAGCGTAGGCTGTTACAGCAAAACCTGGAGGAACTGGCATTCTGGCGTGAATCATTTCTCCGAGACTAGCGTTCTTGCCTCCAACAATGGGAACATCAGTGTTTCTCAGCCTTTCAAACCATCGAACATCTTCTTTTTTTGGCTGACTCACGCTGTCTCCATCTCCGTTTTGCCGGTTACATCTAGAGATTGTATTTTTTCAACTGTTATTTTGCATGGAATAGGTAGTTTTGCGCTTCCTCTTTTCAGAGATTCTTTAGCAGTCTCTATGGCGTTGGCTTTAACTCTAACCGTTATTATCGTCTGGTCAGGTTCCACGCGGGCTGCTGTGCCGATTGCTTTCCCAAAGGACCTGCGCATTCCCTGCTGAAGCCTGTCAGCGTGAGCTCCAAAAATCATCTTGTTCTCTCTCAGAATGATATGCGGATATGGATGAATCTGTAGAAGGTAATCGCTGACTAGCTTGTCCATAAGTTTGCGGTTCGTCGCCACACGTGCTGCTTCCAATGCGTTATGACGAATCTGAGCTCTTTTTAAAGCTATAAGCTTAGCTTCGACCTCAAAAGTTCCTTTTGTGTCCCCCATGGTAAACTTGTTTATTTTTGGAGGGGGAAAACCCTTCGCAAACTTTTTTCTCGTGTAGGCTTGACCTCTTACAGGTCGATAATTTCTTGCATGCATGCAGTATCCCTTTTTTAGCATACGACCTAGGCGATATTTAAACGATTTGCAACAAAATCTTTTTGATTTGTGAACGTTTTTTGAGAGTTTTCGGTTGAGTTAAAAGCGCTCTTTTAGCCAAGAGCGTTCGCGCGTTTATATATTTAGTAATTGGTTTAACACATGTGAGAATATCCACTCAGTTGTTTATCCCCGGTAAGAATTGGAGATTGTCTTTAGCGGAGCTTATCTCATTTCTAAAAGCAAGAAGAGTCAAGTTTGAAATTTATTTATTATCGAAAGAATTCTTTGTAGCCAGAATCGACCAAGATGAAGGCTTTTGGTCTATTGCGGATTTGGGGGGCTTCATAAAAATCGGCAATGTGAACGCAGAGCTTCCAACGAAGAACGTTAAAGAAGCGTTCTTTGAGAAAAACAGAGAGGCAAAAACGCAAATCAGCAGAAAAGTTGCGTCCAGTCAACTAATAGACCGCATAGTTGAAACAGCTTCTGGAAAAACTATGTTTGGAGTGAGCGTGTACTGCACAGAGGAATCATTGCGTCCAGTTACTCGAAGCATCCAACGATTTGTGGGAAGCACTATAAAACATGAACTTTTGGAACATGGCACTAAATCAAGGTTCATGGGCTTCCCAAAAGACCGTAAGGTTCCTCAGCTGAGCCATGTTGAGGTCCTGAAGAAAAAATTGGTTGAAAATAAAGCGGAGATAATGTTTTGCGTTAGCAAAAAACAAACGTTCATTGCCACCACTAAAGCGGTTCATAACCCATTTGAGTTCCAGAAACGTGATGTAGGCAAGCCTGTCCAACGTAAGATTTTCGCCATTCCTCCAAGGCTTGCAAGAATAATGATAAACTTGGCCACTTGCTCAGAAGGAAAATTGTTTTTGGATCCATTTTGTGGAGTTGGAACAATTCTCCAAGAGGCATTGCTAGCCAGGGCGAAGGTGATTGGTGTTGACATTAATGGGTGGTGTGTAGAGGCAGCTAAGCGGAACATGGAGTGGCTCAAGGCCGAGTATTCACTGGAAAACGCGGAGTACAGAGTTCTTCAAGGAGATGTGCACAAACTATCCCAGAAGATAGGGTTGGAGCAAATTGACTGCATCGCGACAGAACCGGATTTAGGTCCGGCAATGCGCCAATTTCCTACCACCTCATACGCTAGGAGAATTTTTGAAAAGTTGGAACCCTTGTATTATGGTTTATTAGAGGAAGCGCACAAGGTGTTAAAGAAGGATGGACTTTTGGTGTTAGTGTCACCTTTAATTAAGACGCGTTCAGGAAAGCCTATTACAATGGGAGTGGAGGAAAAATCGATGGAGACAGGATTTAAAAGAGTTCTTCCTTTCAAGAGAGATCTTTCCGCGGAATATGTCATGGTACCAGAAAAGCTGATGGCAATGGCTTCGTTTGTTGACGCTGAAGAGAGACACAAAGTTGGCAGGGAAATCCACATTTTCCAGAAGTGAATAGGTGTGCTTAGGTTGTTTAGGTTTATTAATTTGTTTTGTAAACTATTTTCAGAATGATAGGACAGGAGATTATTGACCGACGAATCAAGACCTGACTGGGACAGGTATTTCTTGGACCTCTGTGAAGCTGTAGCTAGACGCGCTACTTGTGACCGAGGAAAATGCGGCTGCGTTATCGTTAAAGACAAGCGGATCATGACCACCGGTTACGTTGGGGCACCAGCGGGTTTACCTCATTGCGACGAGGCAGGTCATGACATGCGTAAAGTAATTGATTACAACGGCAATATTTCCCAGCACTGTGTACGCACGCTTCACGCCGAGCAAAACGCAATTATCCAAGCTGCCCGGTTCGGCATCCCTCTTGAGGGGGCAACACTTTTCTGCAAAATGACGCCGTGCAGAACATGCGCCATGATGATAATAAACGCTGGCATAAAGCGGGTAGTTTGTGAAAAACGATATCATGCCGACGCAGACACCAAAGAACTCTTTAAGCAAGCTGGCGTAGAGCTGGCTATAATGAATAACGAAATAGAAGAATACGACCAACAGTAAATTGGCACTTCAATAACGATTTTTCTTCTGCCTCAAAGCAATATCGAACTAGAAGCAATTCACCACAAGTTTAAATCTGAAACGAGGGGAGAATAGTCTTTCCCGAGAAAAATTGAAGAGAAAAATTCGGCTTAAGC
>Ga0209427_10002258_pt1 | contig 22650 bp, 19 predicted proteins | sample DeeMarSWOR136_30_FD_187465 | JGI IMG/M metagenome (GOLD analysis project Ga0209427, IMG submission 187465) | Marine sediment microbial communities from White Oak River estuary, North Carolina - WOR-1-36_30 (SPAdes) (version 2) | ecosystem: Environmental > Aquatic > Marine > Intertidal zone >...
TATCATGTTGCATTCCAGGATGAGCGCCTCTTGCTCGGAATTGGTAACTACGAACTCGAAATCCTGTATTTTTGCCACTAATCTTTGAATCTTGGCTGATAGGCTAGAGGGGGCACCAAAATAGCTCTTTACCCGACTGTTCAAGTTGGCCGCCTTGCCGACGTAGATAACCTTACCCTCTTTGTCCTTAAACAGATAAACTCCGGGCTTTGCTGGCAAAGCTCTTAATTGCTCTGATTTCACGGCAAATTTATTGTAGCAAGTGGCTTGTATGGAGGCAAAATGACTCGGATTATGTTACAATAACTCTGATGAAGCTGGATATCGAGGTCTTCCTTCAATATTTGACTCAAGAGAAAGGCTATTCACAGAATACTTTGGCTGCTTACCGCAATGATTTGACTCAAATGGCAGCCTTTATTACCGCAGAGCAAGCAGAGGGCATAATAACGTCCTATGATGAGCTTTTGAAGAGCTATTTGCTTAAGCTCAGGGAAAAGAGATACTCTGTGGCAACAACCGCTCGCAAGGTCGCATCAGCCAAATCATTCTTCAAATTTATGGTTAATTCGGGAAGGATGAAGGAGAATCCGGCACAAAATTTACCCTCTCCTCAAGTTAGCAAGCATTCACTCAAATTCTTATCTCCGTCTGAGTACCAACAGTTGCTTGCCGAACCAGCAAAACTATCGACTCCGGAAGCTAAAAGAGATGCGGTGATGCTGGAATTACTTTATGCTACTGGTTTACGCATAAGCGAATTGGTGGCATTAAATGTTAAAAATATTGATTTGGAGCAAAATTGTGTGCATATTAATTCTAAGAGACAAGTTCCTTTTAACCAGCGCTTAAGCCTGATTTTAGACAAATTTCGCAAAATTGATAGGCCTGATTTATTATTTGACGAGAAGGAGGAAGCCCTGTTTCTTAACCGACGTGGTAAGAGGCTGACTAGGCAGGGGTTCTGGCAGATTATCAAGGGTTATGCCTCCAGGGCAGGGCTGGGTGGCAAGGTCACACCGCAGACCTTGCGTCATAGCTTTGCCAGACGTAAATTGCAAAATGGCATTGAGCTCCGCCAACTCCAGCAACTTTTAGGTCACGTATATATTTCCAGTACAAGGGTTTATAAGCAATCTGCACCCGGGAGAGGATAATGGCGAAAAAATCACGACGTGCTAAAGCCAAGCAGCGGGCTAGAATGGCGAAGGCGGCACAGGAAGGGCGTTTGCAACAGCCAGGGCCGCTGTCTGCTGAGGTACAATCGCCGACCCGAGTATCCCCAAAAGTTCAAGCCCCAAAAGCTCAAGATTTAACCAGCCGCTATCAATATGTTATGCCTGAAGTAAAACGCATCGGCATCATTGCCGGCTCCATAATTGTGGTCCTCATAATCCTGTCTTTTGTTCTTCCTTCTGTTCTTGGTTGACATCCACGAGTGGTGAACTGTGGCGGATTTAGAGCGGGCTAGAGAAAATTTACTTAGATATCTTGACCACGAGATCGCCGACAAGCGTGTAGTTGAAGCTATGAAGCATGTTCCCCGTGAAGCCTTTGTATCACCAGAGCAATGTCATGCTGCTTATGACGATAGACCTTTGGGCATTGGCTTTGGGCAAACCATTTCCCAACCCTTCATTGTGGCTCTGATGGTACAAGCGTTGGGGCTCAATGGGGATGAAAAGGTGCTGGAGCTGGGTACTGGAAGCGGCTACGAGGCGGCGATATTAGCCGAGTTAGCTCAACAAGTGGTTACCGTAGAGTGTATACCTGAATTGGCGGAATCAGCTAAGCAAGTTCTGGATAAACTTGGTTATTCCAACATCGAAGTTCACATAGCTGGCAAGACTCTGGGTTGGCCAGAGGGAGCGCCTTACGATGCTATTATAGTTTCTGCTGGTGCTCCCACTGTGCCTCAAGTTCTTTTGGAGCAACTAATTTGGGAGGGGCGATTGGTAATCCCTGTCGGCTCTCAATGGCAGCAAGACTTGCTCAAGGTTACCAGGCGCAGGAAGGGTAATAGGATAGAAAACTTGGGTGGTTGCTATTTCGTGCCCCTTATTGGTGAAGGTGCTTGGGAGAAGTGAAAAAGGTAATTGCCGATGGGAATATTGTTGGTGCTGGGAGTAGAGAGCTGTGAATGCCTATCGGAAGATTATCTGTAAAATTAGCTAACGGAGGTGAAAAATGGATTTTAACTTGAGTCGAGAGCATGAGATGCTGAGGGACATGGTGAAGGAATTTGCTAACGGTGAACTGGCGCCTCGTGCTTTGGAACTGGACAATAAAGGTGAATTTTTCTGGGAACAGGTGAAAAGGTCAGGGCAGTTGGGGCTCATTGGGGTGATAAACTCCAAAGAGTATGGTGGCACGGCTATGGGTCATCTGGCTCGGATGATTCTCATCGAAGAAATCTCGCGGGTTTATCCACCGCTGGGTTTCTTCCATCAGACGGGCAATCTATTAATGTACGCCATAGAGACTTTTGGCACTGACAAGCAGAAGAAAAAGTATTTGCCTGCTCTTTGTAAAGGTGAGAAGGTGAGTGCTTTGGCTTTGACTGAGGCTAGCGGTGGTTCTGACCCAGCCAACATGCAGACTGAGGCTATTCTGGAGGGCGACTATTATGTCGTTAACGGTAGAAAGTCCTGGATCACTGCAGTCGACCCGGCAGATGCTGTGGGCTTTGTTGCCAAGACCGGTGATAAGTTCAGCGCATTCATTGTGGAAAAGGGCACACCTGGCTTTGAGGTCACCCGGAGGGAAGAGTCCATAGGTCTGCGTTCTCTGCCGGTTAACGAATTTGCTCTGACCAATTGCCGCCTGCCTAAGGAAAACCTCATAGGAGAAGAGGGACGTGGTCTTGTCTGCGCTCTGACCACTATTGCCACCATCGGCAGGACAGGTGCCGCCGGGGTAGGCCTGGGCATTGCCCGTGGCTGCTATGAAATAGCTTTGAAGTTTGCCAAAGAGCGTGTCCTTTATGGCAAGCCGATAGCTGCCCTCCAGGCGATACAGTTTATGCTGGCTGATATGAATGTGGAGATTGAGGCTGCCAAGTGGCTTTGCTACAGCACTGCCTGGCAGCTTGACCAGGGCAAGACATCCCGAGACCTGGCGGTGGATATAGCCAGATGTAAGCTCTATGCTGTTGATGTTGCCAACCGCTGCGCCTATAAGGCAGTGGATATCATGGGTGCTTACGGGTTGTCTCCCGAGTACCGTGTCATCGGTCTACTGAGAGATGCTCTAGAGCTGGGTGTGGCTGCTGGCAGTCAGGAGGTAATGAGGGTTACCATCGGGGCAACCATTACAAGGTAATCTAGCTCTATGGGGCTTGAAATCTTCGTTTGTATTAAGCAGGTGCCGCACCCTGACCACTTCTCTGAAATCCACGTGGATGTAGGCAAGGGGCGCGTTATAGGGGAGGGCATACCGGTAATAATGAATCCGCTGGACCGCCATGCCCTTGAAGAAGGGTTGAGGGTTAAGGAGAGGTTTTCGGGAAGGATAACCGTGATACGCATGGGGCGTCCTCGGGTTCAGAAAGCTGTGGAGGAAGCCCTGGCAATGGGCGCGGACAGGGCGGTTCTCCTCTATGATACGGCATTTGCTAGACCTGATACCTTAGCTACGGCCTTTACTTTATTTTATGCTATCCGAAAGCTGGGCAAGTTCGACCTTATCTATTGTGGTAACGAGACAGTGGATAGCGGTACTGCTCAGGTTGGTCCTATGTTAGCAGAACTCCTTGATATTCCTCAGGTGAGCAGTGTCCAAGAAGTCAGCTTTGTTGACGAAAAAAGTTTGGAAGTCAGACGTGCTTGGGAACACGGCCACATGAAGGTGAGGTTGAAGCTACCGGCTTTGCTCAGTGTAACCAGGGATATTAATACACCGCGATTGCCTACAGTGCAGGGTATTATGGAGGTACCACAGAAGGAGGTGATTATCTGGAATGCGAAAGATATCGGGGCTCCACTGGAGAATGTTGGCCTCAAGGGCTCGTCAATCTATGCTGCTGGTATTCACGAGTACAAGACGGACAGACGGCGTGAAATGATGCAGGGCTCTACTGAGGAGAAAGCTCAAAGGGCTGTGGCAAGGCTTAAGGAACTGGGAGCGATATAGCGAGGCGTGAAAACGTGAGTGATTCCGGAGAAATATGGGTCATCGGCGAGCAGCGCCTGGGCAGGCTTGAGGAAGTCTCACTGGAGCTTTTGAGCAAGGGGACGGCACTATCGCAAAGAATGGGCGTGGCCCTTTCTGCGGTTTTGTTGGGGGATGAGGTCGAGGAAATTGCCCGGGAGCTTGTCTTCCACGGTGCCGAAAAAATCTACCTTCTTGAGGATGCCCAGCTTCGGTATTATCAGAGTGAGGCATATGCCCGGTTGCTGGCCGGGGTTATCAAAGACCATGAGCCGCAGGTAGTTATGATTGGTGCCACGGAGATTGGTAAGGAGCTGGCACCTAGAGTTGCGGCTAAGTTGAGGACCGGATTGACGGCACACTGCATCGACCTCTATGTTGGCGAGGTTGATGCCGCTCCTCATCTCATTCACGTAGTTCCTGGATGGGGTGGCAATTTGGTTATGCACATCATTTGCCCGCAAAAGAGACCGCAGATGGCCACCGTGAAGCCCGGTGTGCTACCCAGGGCGGTAAGGGATGAAAATAGGAAGGGCAAGATAATCAGGGTCAAACCTGATATAGGAGATGAAGATTTCAGTCGGATAGAGACTGTGGAGGTGGTAGAGGAGCCGCCCAGAGGTAAACCACTGGAGTCGGCTGATGTTGTGGTTTGTGGTGGTTGGGGCATGAATGCTCTGGGTGGCTTTTCCATGGTGCAGGAACTAGCTGATATCCTGGGAGGAGCTGTTGCTGGCACCAGACCAGCCATGGACAAAGGCTGGGTTGGTGAAGCCCGGATGATAGGACAGAGCGGTAAAACGGTTAGCCCGGGACTCTTCGTAAGCCTGGGGGCCTCCGGGGCGATGCACTACACTACCGGCTTTATGGGTTCTAAGGTAATTCTGGCTGTGGACCAGAATCTGCAGGCACCTATCTTTCAGGTGGCTGACATTGGCATTGTTGGCGACTTGTGTGAAATTCTTCCCTGTCTTACTATGGAGCTTAAAAAAGACAGAATGCCCAAGAAATTCTGAACTGAGATAAGGAGGAAAGCCAAGACATGGATATTGTTGAAGCTATTCATCAAAGGAAGAGTATTCGAGCTTTCAAATCCGACCCTGTGCCCAAAGAAATTCTGAAGGAGATAATGGAGCTGGCTCTGCGAGCTCCCTCTTATGATAATACTCAGCCCTGGGAATTCGCTATAGTGACCGGGAAAAAGCTGGAGGAAATAAGACAGGCTTTTGCTGAGAAAGCAGCAGCAGCAGAAGAAGCCAATCCAGACATTCCTCTCACTCGAGAATTTCCCCAGCCCTACGATACTCGCCGCCGCACTCTGGGCAGGAAAGTTCTCGAGCTAAAGGGAATAAGCAGGGAGGATAGAGAGAGAAGGTTGTGGTGGCTCTTGCAAGGCTTGAGATTGTTCGAAGCTCCTTGCGTCATCTATATCTATATTGACCGCTCTTTCTATGTGCAAGGCGACGGGTTAAATATCTGGCCCGTATTCGATTGTGGTCTGGTGGCTGAGAACATCATGCTGCTGGCTACCAAGTATGGGCTGGGAACTATTCCTCAAATACAAGCTGTCGTGTATCCTGATGTGTTGAGGAAGGTGTTGAGAATACCGGATTCCAAGCTTATAGTGCTGGGAATATCTGTTGGCTACCCCGACTGGGATGACCCTGTAAATCAGCTCCGCTCCGAAAGAGAGCCGTTAGATAATGTGAGCACCTGGTATGGCTTCGATTAGAAGATACAAAAGGTATGTTCGTGAACGTGAAGAGAAAAGATTCTCGATAGCTTGTATGCGATTGTGCAATATGTCGCGAAACTGTGATTTTTGATTATTGACGGGGTGAACGGGTAGAAGCCTAGGCCTTCAGCATCTCCTTCTTCCGAAGCACCTTCTCCACGTCCTTCTTGGCACTGCACTTCTGGAAGACGGCAAGTGCTTCATCTAGGTCTTCATGCGCCTTGTCCCGGTCTCCCTGGCCGCCGCGAGCCAGGTACATCAATCCGCGCTCATAAAGGGTCCTGGCTTCATCCCAGGGGAGCCGGTATTGCCTGTTGATTTGAATAGCCCTGTCAAAGGACTTGGTCCCTGTGTCCCAGTCCTTCCGCGCTGTGGCCAGCATACCTCTGGCCATATATATTGGACCAGGTAGGCCATACCAGTTCTGGTCAGGCTTCATGAGCTCGAAGCCTCTGTCCACGTATTCCGCCGCCTTCTCAGGCTGGCCCATCTTCAGGTAAAGCTCGGCCAGCACAGGCAATACCCACAGCTCGAACAGAACGTTACCACCGTGTCGGCAGATCTCCAGACTTTTCAACAGGAGCTCTTCGGCTTTCGGGCAGTTCCCCTCCTCAAGGTTCAGGCTGCCCAGGACAAGACATAAGGCTTTGACGGCAACGCTGCTGTGCCTGTCATCATGAATAGAGAGAGCCTCCTCCAGCACCTGCCTTGCCCTGCCCCACTCTCCTGCGCGCAGATGAAGGAATCCCAGGCTGGCCGAATCCTCCAGCCAGCAGCTAAAAGCAGCATTAACGTCAAAGCTCTGAGCTATCTGGCATGTTTCCATTGCCTTGGGAATCTCCCCGGACAGCGCCTGCGTCAACAGCAGAGAACGGTTCACCGCATTCGGAGACGCCGTGCCAATCTTTGCCACCTCTGGCGCGACTATCTTCTCCCATTTCAGGGCCAGCGGGATATCGCGGGCCAGGGTGCGCGTCAGAATAATCTGATGGCCACATAACATCATCCCCAGCGGGTTGCCAGCCTGGACATAAGACTCCCAGTCCTTTTCCTGATATTCCATCCCCTTATCAAGCTCCCCCATGCGTGCCTGAGCACTGCCGAGCGGAGCGCCTACAAATGTGCCCAGCTTCTCGGCCAGGTCCTTGGCCTTCCTTGCCCAGGTGACCGAGGTGGCAGGCTCGTCTGTGTGCAGATATTGATGAGCTATAAGCGTATAGAAAAACGCCTTCTCTGGGGTGTCGGGACCGGGCTCGGCAAGAAGCCGCGCAGCCTCGGCGTGTTTCAGTGCCTTTGCCTGGTCCTGCAACAGCAGAGGCCCTTCGGCGAAAATACCCGCCAGAGTTGTGTGCCCCAGGACCAAGTTTGGAAGATCGCCGAGCTTCTCGTAGAGTTTCAAGGCCTCCTGCCCATGCTTCAGTGCGGCACTATAATCCCCGCCATAGGCTTCAGCGGATGCCAGATTCTTTAGTATCTCCGCCTTCTTGGCCAGTTCTTCGTTCATCGTCTTCGTCGCTACTTAAGAGCAGCGCACTAGGCGCCAAGCATCTCTTTCTTGCGCAGCACCTTCTCCACGTCCTTCTTGGCACCGACCTTCTGGAAGATGGCAAGTGCTTCATCCAGGTCCTTATGCGCCTTGTCCCGGTCTCCCTTGCCGCCGCGAGCCAGGTACATCAATCCTCGCTCATAAAGGGTCCTGGCTTCATCCCAGGCGAGTTCATATTGCCTGTTGATTTCGATGGCCTTCTCGAAGGATTCGGTCGCCGTTTCCCAGTCTTTTCGTGTTGTGGCCAGCATGCCTTTAGCTAGATACATGGGTGCAGGTAGTCCATACCAGTTCTGGTCAGGTTTCATTAGCTCAAAACCCCTGTCCACATATTCCGCCGCCTTGTCAGGCTGGCCCATCTTCAAGTAAAGCTCGGCCAGCACCGGAAGCACCCATAGCTCAAACAAAATGTTACCTCCGTTCCGGCAAATTTCCAGGCTTTTCAGCAGCAACTCTTCGGCTTTCGGAAAGTTTTCCTCCTCCAGGCTCAGGCTGCCCAGGACAAAGGAACAAGCGTCCACGGCGGCGAGGTTGTTCCTGTCTTTATGGGCAGCTATCGCCCCTTCCAGATAATCCCTGGCCTTGTCCCATTCCCCCTGGCGAAGATAGTGAAATCCAATGCCGGCGACGTCTTCAAAGGGGCAAATCGCCCCGGTTTCCGCTACTGAGACCTTGTCCAGTATAGCCTCGACCGCCTGGCAGGACTCCTCCGCCTTGGTAACCTCTCCGGATAGGGCGTATATTAACGCCAGCGGGCGTCTCAGGAAGAGGTCCATTGTCGGTATGCCGAACTTGGTCGCCTCGGGGAGAGCTTTCTCTCCCCATTTTCTGGCCCTGGGGATATCCCGGACCAAAGCCAGGCTGAGGGTAAGCTGTTGGCCCAGGATGCCGGTGACAAGCGCCCTTCCCTTCTTGACGACTGGGTCCCAGACATTCTCATTGTAGGCAATACCTTCGTCCACCCGTCCCGTATACGTCCATGCCGTTCCCAGGCTGGAGGCTGCCTTCAAGCGGGCGCCCATAGGCACACCCAGCCCGGCAAATAAGTCCACAGCCCTCTGTGCCCAGCCGAGGGCGGTAGCCGGCTGTCCCAGATGGAGATAGACGTGTGCTATGCGTTGATATAACAGCCCTTTCTCGGTACTATCGGGGTCCTCTTCTAACATGGTCCTGGCCGCCTCCACGTGTTCAAGGGCCAAATCCTCCCTGCCCAGGCCTTGGTATATGATATTGAGACCCATATGAGCGCGCATTATCTTTTGTTTGTCGCCCAGCTTCTCACACAGCTTCAGCCCCGACTTAGCATAGCCAAGGGCGGCATCATAATCCATTTGGGCTGAAGAGACGAGGGCCAAATTCTCCAATAGCTGCGCCTTCTTGGCAAGCTCCTCTTCTATCATCACCCGCTTTTCTCCATCAGCTTCAACGCAGTTTCATAATATCGTCTCGCCTGGTCCCAGGCGAACAGCCTGGCGGCTTTATCCCCGGCCTTCTGAGCATAGTCAACAGCCTTGGACAGGTCATTCCCTTCAAGAAAGTGGTATGCTAGCGCTTCGACATAATCGTCTGTCTTCCTGGCATATACGTTCTCAATCGCTTCCCCCACCTTCAAATGGTGCCTTCTCCTTCGGACTGGACTGATGTCTTCATAGAGTACATCTCTGAGCTGAGTGTCGGCAAAGGCGTAGACCTCCTCCCCCAGGATATGGCGGGCGACCACGAGGCGGGCCTGCAAGCACTTATCAATTATGTCTATCAATCGGTCTTCATTCAGGCCGGTAACCTCTCTCAGCACCGGAAAGCTGAACTCCCGGCCAATTACCGCCGCCAGACTGAGGACGTGAGAAGATTCTTCATCCAAGCGCTCCAGTTTTTTCCCGAGTACCTCCTTGATGCCTCGAGGAACGTGTACCTGAGACAGGTCCTTGACCCCCCAGCCTTTTTCTACCGGGTAGACTGCTCCCTCCTCGACCAAGGAACGTAATACTTCTTCGACAAAGAAAGGATTGCCTTCCGTCTTGCTATAGACCAGGTCAGGCAGCTCGTCAGGAACCTTCTCGCCGAACGTCTGCCTGACCATTTGTAGAACATGATCGAAAGCCAGTCGCTTTAAAGGAAGCGCATGAAACAATCTCTCCCGGTTTATTTCAGCAACAGAGCGGGAGAGGGAACGTTGCTCGTCCAGCTCCAGGTCGCGATAGGCACCCACCACCAGGAGACGCTCGGTGGTGATAGCCCGCGCCATGTGGTGCAAAAGCCCCATCGAGGCATCATCAAACCACTGCAGGTCATCCAAGAACAGCACAAGCGGAGACTCCTTGGAGATGTTGACAAAGAACTGAGTAGCTGCCTCGTAGAGGCGGACGTGCTGCTGTGAAGATGGCGCTGACGCTGGAGGTGGGACGGTGCCTAACTTCTCGCCGATATCGGGAACTAATTTCGCCAACTCCGGGGCAAAGGCGCCAACGGCCTTGAACAGAAGAAGGGGTGGTGCCCAGTGGAAGTATTCCTTAATGATATTGCTCCAGGGCTGGTATGGCACAGCGCCCTCGCGCTCATAACCGCCGCCCATGAGACACTGGGCACCCCGAAGTTTGGCGTAGCTTCTCAGTTCATAGGCCAGCCTGGTCTTACCAATACCGGCCTCTCCAGTGATAAATACCAGGCTTCCTTCACTTCTCAAGGCTGCATCCAGCCGTGCCCTGAGGATTTTTATTTCTTGCTCCCGGTCCACCAGCGGCTGAGCCCACTGTGGCTCGGGACTAGGAATCGTCTCAGTAGCTTTCCCTTCGGTTGGCACGCCTACAGGCGTCGGTCTAGGCTCCGCCGCCTCCTTTACAGACTTGAGAGCCTGCGAAAGCTCACCGGCCGACTGGTAGCGTCTTTCAGGGTCTTTGGCAAGAAGCTTTAGGATGACCTGCTCCAGCGCCTCGGGAATCTCGAGGGCTAGTCTTCGGGGCATCATGGGCAGGTCATTGATATGGCTGAAAATGATTTTAACCGGGTCATCTCCGGGGAAGGGAGGCCTGCCAGTGGTCATCTCATAGAGAACGCAGCCCAAAGAATAGAGGTCTGACCTGGCATCGGAGCGCTTTCCTAGGGCCTGCTCAGGAGGCAGATAGGCAGGGGTCCCTACTATCACACCTCTTGGTGTAAGCTTAGGTCCGCGTAATGCTCCGGCCAGGCCGAAGTCCATCAGCTTGGGCAGCCCCGCGGAGGTAATCATGATGTTCTCCGGCTTGATGTCTCGGTGGAGGATGCCATGAGAATGCGCATATTCCAGTGCCTGGCAGACCTGGCTGCCGATTCTGAGCGTGGTAGCGGCATCACAGCGTGCGCCAGGTTGAGAGCGGATCAAACCGCTTAGGTTAGGGCCATCGACGAACTCCAGGATGAGGTAATGGCTCTCGCCCTCCTGGCCGATGTCGTATATGGCGACAATATGAGGATGAGAAAGGCTAGCGGTGGCCCTGGCTTCCTGCTCAAAGCGAGCAAAGGACTCTTGGTCGAGGCCTTCGCCCTTAATGACTTTGATGGCTACGGTGCGGCCGAGCCTGGTGTCCTCAGCCTTGAAGACAATACCCCTGCCGCCCTCTCCTAGCTTCTTTACGACCTTGTACCTGCCGCCCTGGAACGATTCAAACACCGCTCATCTCCTACCACCGTTAGCAGATCCAACCGCGCAAACTTATGAACAATTGCTGCATGATTAATATAATCATACTCGTGAGTGAATATGGAGTCAATACTCCCTGACTCGTCGTTCTGACACCCTGATTAGAAGATAGATTAACGTAAGAAGTGCCCCCAAGGGGATTCGGACCCCTGATCTTCAGCTTGAAAGGCTGATGTCCTAGGCCGCTAGACGATGGGGGCAACGTCAAGCATTTTACGGGTAAATGGCTAAATGTGCAAGGTCTGACTAAAATATAGCCTGCTTTGACTTGCCAACAACCTGGATATGAGGTATGATGTGGCGGTTGTTATACACACAACTGGTAATCTCAAATTGAAAGGAATTGCCCGAAAGAGCCAAAAACATGGACTGTGCTGTTTGCTCTATATGATACTTACGCTCTAGTCGTTTGGTTATAGAAAGGATAATTCTCGAGGTCAATGTATGTGACTCAAAAGGAGGTTTGATAAATATGACGAAAGAGATAGATAAAGTTGCTTCACGAGTTGAGGAAGTGATTGATGAAGCCAGCGGCAAGGTATATTTGCCTCCTTGCCAGGTTCGCTGTCCTCTTAAAATAGATATTCAGCGCAATCATGCCATGATTTCATGCCTTCCCCTGGATGAAAAGGAGGCCTCCAGCCAGATATTAAAGATAGGTGATGAAGTCTATGATAAAAACCCTCTCTTTCCGATAATCTGCAGCTATATTTGTGGGCTTTGCGAAAAAGAGTGTAATTATGAAGACCAAACCGGGGCAGTGAGAAGAAAATTGCTTTTACGATTTATCGCCGAGCATTATCTGCCCTATCTGGAAACGAAACCTTCATATGCTCCTCCTACCAGGGAAAAAGTAGCGGTGATTGGAGGGGGACCGGCAGGGTTGATGTGTGCTTATACACTGAGCAGGAACGGTTACCGAACCGCTATTTTGGAGAGAAGTTCGAAGTTGGGGGGTGCCCTGAGGTTAATTCCGCGATATCGCCTTCCTGAAAATATCATGGATGCTACCCTGAATAATTTAGTTAGGATCGCTCATATAGATGTCAGGCTCGGCTACATAATGAGAGATGCTGAGAAAACGCTGGATGAACTAAAAAATGAAGGTTACCAAGCCGTATTTATTGCTACGGGAACTCCCTCTCCAAGACCTCTTAGCTTTGAAGGGAAACTCGTGGCGGGAGGAGACCTGGAAGGAGTCATGTTTGGTTTGAACCTCCTCTCTGACGTCAGCCAGAAGAAAGTTCGTCCTCGGCTCTTTGAGCGCAAGAGGGTGATAGTAATTGGAGGCGGTAACGTGGCTTTTGATGCCGCCAGAACCGCCCGAAGACTTGGCGGAAAAGTTACATTGGTGTGCCTGGAAAGTGAAGACAAATCTTCTAAAGATGGGATACCGGCTGATGTTGAAGAAATTGAGGGCGCCACTGAGGAAGGAATTCAAATCGTCTATTCCCGCGGTGTAGAAGAGATAATTGGCGAGGATGGCAAATTCAAGAAGATAAAGTGCCCTCGGTGCACATGGGTCTATGACCAGATGGGATATATTGGATTCAATCCCAAATTCGACAAGAGTGACGTGATATATCTTGAAGGTGATGTGCTGCTCGTTACCATCGGGCAGGGTGTGGAGAGAAAGTTCTTCCAGCAAGAGGACCTGCTGGATGAAAGAGGTAGGATTGACGTCGACCCGCTTACGCTGATGAGCAATCGCAAAAATGGGATTTTCATCGGAGGCGATGTCAGGCGAATCGGCTACGCCTCAGAGGCAATGCGAGAAGGGATCATAGCTGCCGAGTCTATAGACCGCTACCTCAAAGGCGAGGACCTTAAGAAAGGGAGGGAGAGCGAGTATGAGAAAGCAGCTATTCCCAGGGCTGCAGAGTACAAACCTCAACCTGAGCTTACATGGTTGCCGGCGAAAAAAAGGTTGAACTTTGAATCTTTTGAGAAGGGATTTACCCTCGAAGAGGCGGTAGAGGAGGCTGGGAGATGTCTATGCTGCGGCCCGTGTAAGAGTTGTAAAGCATGTGTGATGCTGGATCTTCAGATTGAGATACCAGAAATTGAACTCAATCGAGAGATATGTAGCGGATGTGGCGTTTGTGTTCTCCTGTGCAGCTATGACGCTATCAGATTAGAGAAATCTGGGGATAAGGCTGTAGCAGTTATCAATGACATTAGGTGCAAGCGATGCGGCGTGTGTGCTGCTGCTTGCCCCAGCGCGGCAATTGCTCCTGAAGGCTTCACTAATAAAGAGATTATGGACGAAATCGAGAGCGTGCTGGTATAAATTTAGCTGAATATTGCATTCCTCAGAAATCGTCTTATAAACTAACCCCAAGGAATTTTAATTTTAAATTAAGCGGGGTCCCCACGAAAACCGCAAGATTCTCGTGGGGTAGTGTATGTCAAAAGCAGCAAGGCAGTCCCTCAAATCAGCTTCTATTAGCGTCCGGGGAATTGTTCAGGGCGTTGGCTTCCGGCCTTTCGTCTACGGACTGGCTGTTAAACACAGACTTAAGGGATGGGTTTACAACACTTCAGAAGATGTCAGGATTGAGGTGGAAGGCGCAGCGGAAGCTATTAAGCAGTTTGAGCGGGAAATCGAGACAAAAGCCCCACCGCTGGCTTACATCGAGAACGTAACTATCGAGTATCACCCACCCCACCGCTATAAAAACTTTGAAATCCGGCATAGCCAGGCACAGGAGGGGAAATATCAACTTATCTCTCCAGATGTCGCTACCTGCCAGGCTTGCCTTGGAGAGTTGCTAAATCCTGAAGACCGCCGCTACCGCTATCCCTTCACCAACTGCACAAATTGCGGCCCACGCTTTACCATAATTGAGAATATGCCCTATGACCGCCCCAAAACTACCATGCGTTACTTCCAGATGTGCCCCCAATGCCAGGCGGAATATGATAATCCCCTGGACCGCCGCTTTCATGCCCAGCCCAACGCCTGCCCGAAATGCGGTCCCCAAGTGCAGCTAGTTGATAACCAAGGCAATCTGGTAACCGAGTCGAATCCTATTGCCGCTGCCAGTCAGCTTCTTAAAGAAGGGAAAGTCGTGGCCATTAAGGGCTTGGGAGGGTTTCTCCTGGCTTGCGATGCCACGGACGATAATACAGTTAAAATACTGCGGCAGAGGAAGAAGCGCCCCTCCAAGCCTCTTGCCATAATGGTTTCCACTGTCGAGGAAGCTAAAAGGCATTGCCATGTCTCGCCGGAGGAGGAAAATTTGCTTACCTCACCTCAAAGCCCCATCGTGCTCATGAGATGGCGGAAGGGCTCATCTGTGTCTCGGAAGGTAGCGCCAAATTTACGATTCTTAGGGATTATGCTGCCGTATACGCCGCTTCACCACATACTGCTCAGGGATACTGGACTCCCTTTAGTAATGACCAGCGGCAATCTCAGCGAAGAGCCTATCGCCAGAGATAATTATGAAGCTTTGAGGAGGCTTTCCGGTATTGCCGATTACTTTCTAATCCATAATCGGGATATCTACTCCCGCTACGATGACAGCGTGGCCATAGTAGAACGGGGCACAAGCCAGCTTATAAGGCGGGCGCGTAGCTACGCTCCCTATCCCATCCGCCTGCCGTTTAAAACCAGGCAGGTGCTTGGTTGTGGCGCTGAGGAGAAAAATACCTTCTGCCTGACCAAAGATAACTATGCCTTCTTATCGCAGCATATTGGCGATATGGAGAATATGGAGACCCTGGAACATTTCGACAGCACTATATCCCTGTATAAAAGGCTTTTCCATATAGAGCCTGAAATTGTCGCCCATGACTTCCACCCCGATTATTTGGCCACCAAGTATGCCCGTGAGTTGGGCGAGTCTGGCATGAAGCTAGTTCCTGTGCAGCATCACCATGCCCATATCGCCAGTTGTCTGGCTGATAATGGAGTGGATTTCCAGGTTATCGGCGTGGCCTTCGATGGCACAGGGATGGGTGCCGATGGCAATATCTGGGGTGGGGAATTCCTGGTCGCCGACTACCGCAATTATAAAAGGGTTGGACATCTGGAATACCTTCCTTTGCCTGGAGGAGATGCGGCGATAAAAAGACCCCGCCGCACCGCCATCGGATATATTCTCACTCTATTAGGGGAAAATGCCCTCAACGCTGTCATTGCGAGCGAAGCGAAGCAATCTCAACTAGCTTCTATCGGGCAAGTTGGCGAAGTTGAAATAGAAGTTATCAAGCGCCAGATAGAAAGAAAGATAAATTCACCGCTTACCTCAAGCATGGGGCGCCTTTTTGATGCCATATCCGCCCTGCTGGGCATAAGGGGCGAAATAGATTACGAAGGGCAGGCGGCGGTGGAACTGGAGATGGATGCCTACTCCTCTGTCATTGCGAGGCCTGTCCCGAGCGGAGCGAGGGAACTCGACGAAGCAATCTGTGATGCTCAGGAAAGCTATCCGTACCACATAGTAGAAGACGAGGGAATAAGAGTCGTGCACCTGAGGGATCTGCTCTCAGCCGTTATAGAAGACTTGCATCAGGGTATCTCAAAGGGGAGGATATCAGTCAAATTCCACAATACTGTAGCCCGGATGATAAACGAGATGTGTCACTTGATAGCCGATGAAACCGGCATTACCAAAGTAGCCTTAAGTGGTGGCGTATTCCAAAATCGTTTATTGCTGAGAAAAACAGTCAGCTTACTGGAAAGCAGCGGTTTTCAGGTTTTTACCCACAGGCAAGTGCCTTGTAATGATGGTGGCATCTCCCTGGGTCAAGCCGTTATTGCCAATTTCGCCGTATAAAGAGGAACATAAGCAAGGCAGCGATGCTTTTGGCATCGCAGATTTCGCCTGAGGCGATAAAGTGGGGTATCTCATCCGGGGAAACTCGGACCACCTCGATGTCGTCAGTATCTTCAGCCACGAGACGAGCGGGCACAAGGTCGGTAGCCAGAAAGCAATGGAGATACTCCGTGCCATAGCCTGGGGCGGCATAAAAGCCCCCCAACCTGTCTATTTTCTGAGGGAAATAGCCAATTTCCTCCTGTAATTCGCGGCGCACGGCATCAATTGGCTCTTCGCCGGGGTCAATGCCGCCAGCCGGTATTTCCAGAAGAAACCTGTCTACGGCATGGCGGAACTGGCGGACTAGAAGGACATTATCTTGTTCATCAAGGGCTACTACAGCTATACAATCGCTGTGCTCCACCACCTCTCTGGTGGTTTTTATGCCGCTGGCTTTCTCCACGGTGTCCACGCGTATGTTTACCGCGCGCCCCTGATAAATCTGCTGGGTAGCTAGCTTCTTTTCCGGCTTCACCATACTATTCCTACTTAGCTAAAATGGCATAGCTTTGCTTGCGGAGCTTCAAAGGTGGTGAATAAGAGCCACCTCATCGCAGTCGGGAAACTTAGGACAGCGATAGCATTCCGCCCATACCTTGTGGGGCAGCTCCGTTTTGTCGATTAGTTGGAAGCCATGTTTTTCAAAAAAAGCCGGCTTACGAACGAGACAAAAAACCCTGGGTATGCCTAATTCCTTGGCCTCTTCGAGGCAGGCCTGGGCAAGCAAAGAGCCAATCCTTTGGTTCTGTTCCTTTTCATCGACAGCCAGAGACCTGATTTCAGCTAAATCAACCCAGGTAACATGCAACGCCGCACAAGCGATAACCTGACTTCCCTTCCTGACTACGAAGTAATCTCTAATATCCTCATATATCTCAGATAAGGCACGAGGCAACATCTCCCCCTTATCAGCAAAATGGCTGATCATTTGGTGCATGGAGTTAGCATCGCCCACTCTTGCCCTATCGACCTTTATATCAGCTTTCATTTCTTCCTCCTCCCAGTTTTTGCCACAGCGAACTATAGAAATAGGTTGGCTCGTGAATTCTTAAGAAGCGGGCTATGTGAGGGCTGAGCTTCACTCTGATGTTTTGCCCATCGGACAATGGCATTTCAACTTGTCCGTCAATACTCAGTATGACCTTTTCCCTACGGGCAACCTTCAAATCAACTATGCTCTGCGGAGGCAGTATCAGGGCATGACTCAGTCCCAGGTGGCAGGATATTGGTTGAAGGACGATTTCCTTGGATTGAGGATGAAGAATTGGTCCGCCGGATGCCAGGGAATAGCTGGTGCTCCCGGTAGCGGTGGCTACAATTACGCCGTCAGCCCGGTAAGTGGTTAGCGCTATGCCATCAATTTCGGCTTCTATGTTAACCAGGCGAACTGCCACACTTCGTAGCACGACATCATTTAAGGCATGAAGGTTTTTGTCTTCAACCTGAGCCTCGAGCATAGCCCTTTCCTCAATCCAACCTTTCCCCTTGAGCAAACCGGGCAAATGAGATAAGACCTCGTCGCCATCTATCTCTGTGATAAATCCCAGCCTGCCCAGGTTTATACCTAAAATGGGCACCGACAGGGGAGTTACGATTCGAGCAACATGGAGAATAGTGCCGTCTCCGCCGATACTGAGAATTAACTCCGTGCCCGCCATCTGGGATTTAGCTTCATCCTCATCTTTGGTTGAGCATCGCCACGAAGAAACTCCCCGAGAGGATAGAAACTCCTCCAGTTTCTCGCTTAAGTCTCGGGCTTTCTCGCGTAGAGGGTGATATAGAATACCAATACGCTTCACAGGTAGCGAAGTGTAGCACTGGCTAATTCTGGCTGTCAAACCAACTAACATATCCGAGGTAGTAATTCCCCGGATAGCATATCCACGATTCGGGAGGGACCGAGCTTTGTTTTCATTACCACCTTCCCCGGGTGCTCCTTGGTTACCTCGCCGATGATAGCAGCATCTCTACCATAGCGATTTTTTCTCATTCGGGCCAGAATCCTATTGGCATCGGCGGGGTCAACTATAGCTACCAGCTTGCCTTCATTGGCCACATGAATGGGGTCCAGTCCCAGGAGCTCGCAGGCAGCTTTAACCTCTTCCTTTACCGGTATCTTGACCTCTTCTACCACAATGCCCACCTTCGATTGCCGGGCAAGTTCGTTGAGCGTGGTGGCTAGCCCACCCCTGGTGGGGTCACGGAGGCAATGAATCCTGGACGAGACCTCCAGCATCTGAGACACTAATTTATTCAATGGAGCGCAGTCGCTTTCCAGAGTCATGGAGAACCTTAATCCTTCACGCTGGCTCATTATAGCTATACCGTGGTCGCCAATGGTGCCACTCAGCAGGACCTTATCCCCGGCTCTGGCGTTAGCTCCTGAGATATCAACTCCAGGAGAGATTATCCCAACCCCCGAGGTAGTGATAAACAGTTTGTCAGCTTGTCCTCGATTTACCACCTTGGTATCCCCGGCAATGATACTTACCTCGGCTTCTTCAGCCGCTTTCTTTATTGATTGCACTACCTGCTCAAGCTCACTTAAGAGAAAGCCTTCTTCTATGATTGCCGAGAGACTCAAATATAGAGGCTTGGCTCCGTTCATAGCTAAGTCGTTCACCGTGCCGCAAACGGCTAGCTTGCCGATATCGCCGCCAGGGAAAAAGATGGGATTTACCACGTAACCATCGGTGGTGAAAGCCAGCCGTCCGCTGGCTTCGAAAATAGCTGAATCATCTAATTTATTCAACGCCGGATTAGCCAGGAAAGGGAGGAATTGTTTCTCCACTAGTTCGTGGCTCAATTTGCCACCGCTGCCATGGGCTAAAAGAATACTGTCATCCATAAGCCTGCTCCATATCTGCCCTAAGTGCCTTGCGAATTTTCAAGAGTTCCGTATTGATAATAGGCGGCGCAGGCGCCTTCACTGGAGACCATGCAGGGACCGATTGGGCTTTCCGGGGTACAGACCCTTTTAAAGAGTTTGCACTCAAGTGGTGCAGCTGCGCCGCGGATTACATCCCCGCACCGGCATCCCTTAGGCTCCCTCGGTGGTTTCGGACTCACTGAAAAAGCCTTGTCGGCATCAAATTGTTCGTATTTTTTTCTAATTTTCAAGCCACTCTGAGGGACAATTCCAATGCCCCGCCAGTTAGCTTCGCCAATCTCAAAAACATCCTCCATCAGTTGCCTGGCTTTTCTATTACCATCGGGCTTTACTCCCCGGGGGTAGGCTATCTCCACTTTGGGCTCGCCCCTTTCAATTTGCTCCACCAGCTTATCTATGCATAACAAGATATCCAGCGGTTCAAATCCCGAGATGACACATGCTAATCCATAATCCTGGGGGATAAATTCATAGGGATGAGAACCAATTATAACACTAACATGCCCGGGACAGACGATGCCATCTAGCTTTACCTCGCCTGAATCGAGCAGCGCTTTCATCACTGGAGGGGTCAGCTTATTAAGTGATAGAGCGTAGAAGTTTTCTATTTTCTCCTGTTTTGCCTTGAGTATAGAAGCTGCTATAGTGGGCGCCGTGGTCTCAAAGCCGATGCCGATGAAGGTGACCGATTTCTCGGGGTTGACTTTAGCTATCTCTACAGCGTCTATAGTGGAATATACTATTCGGACATCTGCTCCTTCAGCTTTCGCCTGTTGCAAGCTCGAATAGCTGCCGGGAACTCTTATCATGTCCCCGAAAGTAGTGATGATAACGTCGGGCAGGTGTGCCAGGGCGATGGCTTTGTCCAGGTCGGCGGTTGCTGTAACACAGACGGGGCAGCCTGGCCCCGACCTCAGTTCCACCGTTTTGGGAACTAACTGGCGAATTCCATATCGCAATATGGCATGCGTGTGCCCACCGCAAAATTCCATTAGTCTTATGGTCTTGGTGGAGCGCTGAGCAATTTTGCGTGCTAGCCCCCTGGCTAGCTTGTTGTCCTGATATTCGTCAATGAACTTCACTTAGACTTGCTATCTCTTCCAGGAGCTTCAGGGTCTCTTCGGCTTCAGCCTCATCTATAACGCCTATGGCATATCCCGTATGAAGCAATACATAATCCCCGACCTTGACCTCTGGAGTAAAGGCAATGCTAACTCGACGCCTCACCCCGGCGATTTCCGTTTCCGCCTCATCACCGTCTACTGAAACAATCCTTACTGGTATTGCTAGACACATGGCTCTATATTTTAGCCTAAGTTTGTCTGTAATACAAACTAAGGCCTTCAGCCAAAAATTATCGTATTGACGCTAGTTAGGTATTGTGTTATTTTATGCGAAATAGTTCATTTGAGGGAGCATAAGTTAAATCAACCCCAAAAAGTCTGCTCTTGATTTCTTGGGGTCTCCACGAAAACTGTAAGATTTTCATAGGGTGACTTAAATGAGAAGCGATATGGTGAAGAAAGGAATCGAGCGGGCGCCTCATAGGTCGCTGCTGCGGGCTGTCGGTTGCTCTTCGGATGACTGGGATAAGCCGTTTATCGGAGTAATCAATAGCTTTAGCGAAATTGTCCCCGGGCACATCCATTTACAAACAATCGCTAAAGCGGTGAAAGAAGGGATTCGTAGTCGGGGTGGGGTGCCTTTTGAGGTCAATACCATAGCTGTTTGCGATGGCATTGCTATGAACCATCCAGGAATGAAATACAGCTTGCCCAGCCGGGAGCTCATTGCCGACTCGGTGGAAATCCTGGCTCAAGCCCATGCTTTCGATGGCCTGGTATTCATCCCGAATTGTGATAAGGTCATTCCGGGGATGTTGATGGCCGCGGTCAGGCTTAATTTACCCTCGGTCTTTGTTAGTGGTGGTCCCATGCTAGCCGGGAAGCTTGTCCGGAGAAACGTTGCCAGGTCTGTTGACCTTATTACTGTCTTTCAAGCTGTAGGTGAAGTAGCTAGGGGCAAGATGACCAAGGCTGAATTGCAGGACCTGGAGACGGTCGCCTGTCCTGGTTGTGGGAGCTGTGCCGGGATGTTCACTGCCAATACTATGAATTGTCTCAGCGAAGCCTTGGGGATGGCTTTGCCAGGTAACGGAACGATACCCGCGGTGGAAGCACGGCGCAGGCAATTAGCCTATAAAGCCGGGCAGCAGGTCATGGAAGCACTGGCTGAAGATATTCGGCCTAAAGGCGTTATCACCAGGGATTCCCTTTACAATGCCTTTGCCGTGGACATGGCTCTGGGTGGCAGCACAAATTCCGTGCTGCATCTTGCTGCCATAGCGCACGAGGCTGGGATAGATTTCCCCCTGACCCTGATAAACGAGATTAGCGACTCCGTTCCTCATATTTGCAAATTAAGCCCGGCCAGTGATTATCATATTGAGGACCTGGACTTAGCCGGTGGCATTCCTGCGATAATACACGAACTATCGGGATTGCTGAAGCTTAAGGCGAACACCATTTTAGGCAAGCCAATAGGCGACATAGCAAAGAAAGCCAGAGTTAAGAATAGGGAATTAATCCGCCACCTGTCACAACCGTATGCTCCTACTGGTGGTATTAGCATATTATTTGGCAATTTAGCGCCTGATGGCGCCGTGGTGAAAAGCGCTGCAGTAGCTCCTGAGATGTTAGTTCATCGGGGTCCAGCGAGAGTTTTCAATAGTGAGGAGGAAGCTACGGCGGCGATAATGAAAGGCGAATTTAAGTCAGGTGAGGTAATCGTCATCCGCTATGAAGGTCCCAAGGGAGGGCCGGGAATGCGGGAGATGCTAGCAGCCACTTCCCTCCTCAGCGGTATGGGTATGGATAAAAAGGTGGCGCTGATCACGGATGGACGCTTTTCCGGAGGCACGCGAGGAGCAGCCATCGGTCATGTCTCTCCTGAGGCGGCAGAAAAAGGTCCGATAGCGGCTTTGAAGAATGGTGATATTATTAAAATAGATATACCTAGGCACAAATTGGGAGTAGAATTAAGCCAAAGAGAGCTAAAACAACGGCTGGCTTCATTGCCTTCCTTTAAACCCAGGATTAAAACTGGCTATCTTAAGAGGTATAGTGATAAAGTAAGCTCAGCCAGCACTGGGGCGGTGTTTGCTGGGTAAGGAGCTATTCTATGAAGAAAACTGGTGCTCAGATTCTCTGTGAGAGTTTAGTTAAAGAAGGAGTGGAGGTTATTTTCGGCATTCTCGGTGGTGCTGTCTTACCGATATATGATACTTTCCCCCAATATCCGCAACTCCGACATATATTGGTTCGCCATGAGCAGGGAGCGGCTCATGCCGCCGATGGCTACGCTCGAGTTACACATAAAGCAGGAGTATGTATTGCTACTTCGGGGCCGGGAGCTACCAATCTGGTTACCGGCATTGCCTGCGCTTATATGGACTCTGCGCCCATGGTAGCTATAACTGGCCAGGTAGCCAGACCTGTTATTGGCAAGGATGCCTTTCAGGAGACTGATATCACAGGTATTACCATTCCGATTACCAAGCATAACTATCTAGTTACCGATGTTGCTGAGCTAGCTAAAACGATTAAAGAGGCCTTCCACATTGCCCAGACAGGAAGGCCGGGACCTGTGCTTATTGACATACCGCGGGATGTTCAGCAAGAGCAAACGGACTTTGTTTATCCTGATAAGCTTGATTTGCCGGGCTATAAAGTTATCTCTCGTGGGCACCCAGCCCAAATTAAGAAAGCGGCTAAGCTTATTAACGAAGCTGAGCAGCCTGTTGTCATCGCTGGCCGGGGGATAATTATT
>Ga0209427_10002259_pt1 | contig 22638 bp, 22 predicted proteins | sample DeeMarSWOR136_30_FD_187465 | JGI IMG/M metagenome (GOLD analysis project Ga0209427, IMG submission 187465) | Marine sediment microbial communities from White Oak River estuary, North Carolina - WOR-1-36_30 (SPAdes) (version 2) | ecosystem: Environmental > Aquatic > Marine > Intertidal zone >...
CTAACTCCTTAAGGAACGGAAGCACAAAGCCCCCGAATGCAGCATCCACATGCAAATAGATGTTATGTGCCGAGGCAATTTCTGAAAGTTCACGTATGGGGTCAACCACACCTAAGCCAGTGCTGCCTGCCAATCCAACAATCGCCACAGTTTTTGATGTGATTGCCTTTTCAGCGGCTTTCACGTCCATCTGGAAGCGACGGTTAAGCTTAACCTTAATCAACTTCAGATTCAGCAGGTCAGATGCCTTGTCAAAGGAGTAATGAGCAGAAACAGGAACAATAACTTCGCCGCGCTCCTTCTTGGCAATACTTCTTGCAGCCCAAAGGGCGACAATATTCGCTTCTGTTCCACCAGAAACGATGCTTCCAGAGGCTTTAGGATTAGAAAGCAATGAGCCCAGCATACTTACGGTTTCTTTCTCCAGTTCTGCTGACGCTGGGAAAAGGCTTGGGTCGCCTAGGTTCTTTTCGAGATATTTTTGGTAAATTTGTTTGGCGAAGCTGTGGGGGCTTGTGCACATGGAACACAGGATTTTGCCTGAAGAATAGGTTAGATCTCGCTGGAGTTTTGTTTCAAGCTCGTTGATGATCATGTTTTGGGGTAAGCCCTTCTCAGGTATCTCGCCGGTTCTGCTTTTCTCTGAGGGCATGTTTTTCACCTTATTCCCATTTTAACATACAAGAAATTAGCGGATTTCAGTTCGTCAACAGTGAGTTTTCCGTTATGTAACACGGTGGCTACTAATGCGCCAGAAACTCCGAGTTTTCTCAGTTCTTCCAGTTCGTGGAGGTTCTGTATTCCTCCGCCAACCAGCACTTCAACTTCAGTTTGCTCAAGAATGTTTCTCAGAACTGTCCGGTTGATTCCGTGCTCAGTTCCGACTCGGTCTAAATCTAAGAGGATAATCTGTCGGACACCTAGGCTTGCAAGTTTTTGGGTAACAGAAACGGCATCCATTGAAGCGATAGCCTCTGATGCACTCAGCACTTTTCCTCCTTTCTGGTCTATGCTCACTATGACCTTGTCTTCACCAAAGGCGCTGACAGCTTGGCTCACAAAATCTAAACTGTCTAAAGTCTCTGTTCCTATCACAATCTTTGATACGTCAGTAGCCAGCACTTCTTCTGCTTTGGTGATGCCAGCTATTCCCGCATCAACCATCAAATCAAGACGGGTTTTGGTCATAATTTGCCTGTAGATGTTGAAGTTAGTTGTTTTTCCTAATATTGCATCCAAGTCCGCCAAATACAGACTGCTAAATCCCAGAGAGTCGAAACTTAAGGCAATATCTAACGGGTTTACAGACCTGCATAAAGTGCTTTTTAGTGGCTGATACTGTTTTCTTTCGCCGCGTATGCCATGGACGGCAACACCATTTAAAACGTCAATCACGGGAATAACTTTCATTATGGTTCCCCTATAACAAAGGAGATACTGTGAGGGTAAAGTTTGAATCTTTTGATATTTGAGCATATTTCCGGAGGCGGATACGCCAACATGAACCTTTCAAGCAGCATCCTCAGCGAAGGATATGGCATGCTACGGAGCTTAATCTCCGACTGCAAAGCCGCAGGACATAACGTCACGACTTTGATGGACTCAAGACTTGAAGAATTTAACCCGCCCAATGAAGCAGACAAGAGAGTTACAGTATCCTCTCCTAACGAATTGTATGCAAAGCTAGAAGAATTTTCAAGTGTGGCTGACGCCGTTTATGTGATCGCTCCCGAGTCAGGTCAAGTGCTGGAGAAACTTGTGCATATCATAGAAACTTCTGGAGGAAAATTGCTCAACTGCAAATTTGATGCCATAAAACGGGTTTCAAATAAGATGACAGTCTATGAAACATTAGGGAGAATTGGACTGAAAGTTCCAGAAACAGTTTTGCTGGACATACACGAAAAAACAGGAAACATTAGGCGTTTAATCAAAGAGTTGGGGTATCCTTTGGTCTTTAAGCCCCTAGACGGCGTTAGTTGTGGTGGTTTAAGTCTAGTCAAAGATGGCGATAACATAGCTGGGGCAGTCAAAAAAGTGGCTCGAGAGTCGATGAGCAAACAGTTTATCGCTCAAAAGGTGATTAGGGGAAAAGCAGCTAGCGCATGCGTAATTTCGACGGGAGATAAAGCATTATCTGTTACATTGAATAGGCAGTTGGTTACTTTGGCGTCGCCGGATGAGGAGTCAGGATATTATGGGGGAGTTGTTCCCTTCGATCATAGCTTAGAGAGGGAGGCTTTGAGGGCTGCTCAAAGGGTTGTTGAGGGTATAGGGGGATTGAAAGGTTATGTTGGCGTTGACATAATATTAGCTGATGAGGACCCTGTTGTGTTGGAGGTTAACCCGCGGCTTACAACATCTTATGTAGGTTTAAGGAGAGTTGTGAATTTCAATCCAGCTGAAGCAATAGTTGATGCGGTAATTAGACGAAAGCTGCCAAAAAATGTGCAGAGCAGAGGTTATGCCTTCTTTTCCAAAGTAGAGGTTCCTCCACGCCGTCAAATTATCGCTGAGACATACAAATTAAAGGATGTTATATCGCCTCCATTTCCGATTGAAGGAAACAGATCAGCTTACGCTCTCATTGCCACCGTCTCAACCAGCCCTAAAGGGGCAGAATCAGCATTTCACCGCACAAAAAAGCGTCTTCTAAATCTCTATCGTGGTGATTGAAGTGGTGAACGTTCTTGGCTTAGACATAGGAGGCGCCAACACCAAAGCGACTTTCATAAAAACCAAAGATGACACAGTGAAAGAGCTTAGAACATCCATGGAATATTTTCCCATATGGAAAAAGGGGAAAGAACAGCTTCCAAAGGTTTTGGAGAAGCTGAGAAAAAGATTGGTCGACTCAACTGCACTGGATGGTGTTGGGTTAACCATGACTGCCGAGTTGTCAGATGTATACTGGACCAAAAAAGAGGGAGTCCACCACGTTTTAGATTGTTCAAATCAGGTTTTCGATGATGTGCCAACGTTTGTTCTTGACGTGGAAGCTAAATTGCTGCCCTTTAAAGATGCGCGGAGGGAACCGCTTAAGGTAGCCTCTGCCAACTGGGCTGCAACAGGCTGGATGATTTCGCAGCTGATTAAAAACTGCATTGTAGTTGATGTTGGAAGCACCACAACAAGCATTATTCCAGTGATTAACGGAAAAATTGCCGCTGAGGGCAGAACCGACTTGGAAAAACTTCAGAATGGCGAACTTGTTTACTCAGGGTCTTTAAGAACAAACGTTGCAGCAATCGTTAATGGCATCCCGGTTCGAGGAATGATAGCAAGGGTTTCCTCAGAGCTGTTCGCCCAGTCAGGTGACGTACACCTGCTCCTAGACAATATAAAAGAAGAGTACACTGCTGAAACCTGTGATGGTCGCGGGAAAACAAGAAGGGAAGCCATGGCTAGGTTAGCCCGAGTCGTTTGCGCTGACATAGACATGTTAAATGAACAAGAAATTACGGCTATGGCAAAATTTGTTTACGATAGACAGGTTGAGCAGATCACTGGAGGCTTGAAGCAAGTTTACGAAAGAATCAAACCGTCTATTCAAGAAAAAATAGTGGTGGTAGTTACTGGGCTTGGCAGAAATTTTTTGGCGAAAAAAGCTGCTGAGAAAGCGGGGTTTAAGAAAATTATCGACATGAAGAAATATTTGGGTGCTGAAGCAGCGATTGTGTCGCCCTCGGTTGGTGTGGCTCTTATGGTGGCAAGTAGTTTGGAGGGAAAACTTGTAAGATGGAATCAGTCTTGAAGGTGGGAGGAAGCTTAGCCAAGGATCCCACTAGCCTAGTGAGGCTATGTCAAGAGTTAAGTGTTCTGGCTAAAGCTTACAGAATACTTATTGTGCCTGGGGGAAGCGAATTCGCAGACAGTGTAAGAAAGTTTGACAAAACGTATAAGCTCTCAAACACCGTTGCACATAAAATGGCTATATTAGCTATGGACCAATACGGGTTTTTCCTGTCTGATATCACCCCAAATTCCTGCGTTTCTTACTCTCTGAAAGAAATCAGCAACTCTGTAACAGGGATGCTGCCGATCTTCTTGCCTTCGAAGCTTATGTTTCGTGAAGACCCCTTGGAACATTCATGGGATGTTACTTCGGACACGATAGCTGCGTACATTGCTGACTTGTTACATGCTGAGAAACTGATTCTAGTCACTGATGTGGATGGAATTTTCTCCGAAGACCCTGAAAAAAACGTGGATGCTACATGTATTGAGGAGTTGTCTGCCAAAAAGTTGCTCGGTTGGAACAAGAGAACAAGCGTTGACAAAACCTTACCGAAAATTCTTCTGCAGAAAAAGTTAGATTGTTACGTTGTTAATGGCAGATACCCTGAGAGAATCACGCTGATTCTTGAAAACAAAAAAACAGTTTGCACACATGTTACTGTTTAGCGGTTCTTTCAGAATTTACTGATTTCTTCAGCAAACTCGATTACTTTTTCCCGTTCAAGTTTACCCGCTAACCGGTCTTTTTTGCTGCAAACAGCTCCTCTAACCCCAATAATATCCGCACCTAAATTGTATACTCGTGGAATGTCTTGTTTATCTAAAGAACCGGCGAGGGCAGCCAGTAAATTATAGTTGTGAGCTTTGTTAACAAGTTCTTTCAATTTTTTGTCGGTTAGAAAGTTGAACAGGTTGTTCTTTCCATTCTTTATTTTTACATCCACCAGCACGCCATCAGCTTCCGCCTTATGTGCGACCTCGGGAAGTTCAAGAGGATTTACGCAGCCAACGTATCTAAAGTCAGCATAACCAGAAGCAATCGTCTTCAAGCCACTGTCATACTCTTTTACTGCTCTAACAACTTCATGCATCATCGCTGTTGCTTCTTCAGAGGTTTTCACGCCGAAAAGCCCAACTTTAACATAGTCTGCTCCGGAAACGGCAGCGCCAAGGGCTGCGAGAGAGGCTGTTCCAGGCAGATTTGGCAAATCGCCGATTGTTGCGCTTACTTCAACATTTTTGGGTGCAACTTCTTTAACCTGCTTAATTACTCTGGGAAAGTTGGCGCCTAGGGAGCCTTCCTTCGGGTTTTTAACGTCAAGTATATGGGCTCCGCCTTTGATGCTTTCCAATGCCTCTGTTTTGTTTACGACGCTGACTAGAAGTTTCAACCGAGTTCACCGTTTAAATTTCTTCTCATGTCATTAACTCTTATATGCTTTAAGTTTTTAATGAACAACAGATAACCGTTTACCCGTTAACGTTTTGCGTGTTCTTTTTCACACAAAAACTTCGCTTTTTTAGCTCACCTTAATGATGACAAGGTTCTAGAAGTCACAGTTGAAGAGGTAAAATGTTGTTTTCTGGCAGTAATGAAGACTTGTTAAGAGAAAACTTAAGCTCCTGCAAAACAATATAGCTGTGATTATGAAGAACGAAAAGTTGAGATTCGATTATCACGGCAAGATGGAGGTAGCCACGCTTGGCGGCGGATGCTTCTGGTGCATAGAAGCTGCATTCAATGAGATAAGAGGGGTAGTAAACGTTGAATCAGGTTATGCTGGTGGAGAATTAGCTTCGCCAACTTATGAGCAGGTTTGTACAGGAACTACAGGACATGCAGAAGTTGTTCAAGTCATATTTGATCATGACATCATATCTTTTAAAGAGATTCTGGAGATTTTTTTCACTGTCCATGACCCAGCAACACTGAACAGGCAAGGAGCTGATGTAGGTAAGCAGTATCGATCAGTTATCTTCTACCATAATGAGAAGCAGAAAAAAATTGCTGAACAGTTTATTGATGAACTTGACACTGCAAAAGTCTTGGATGATCCTATAGTAACACAAGTCAAACCGTTCAAAAATTTTTACAAAGCAGAAGAGTATCATAGAAGATACTTTGGTCGCCATCCCGAAGCGGCATACTGCAGCGTAGTTATTGCCCCAAAAATCGCTAAGCTTAGAAAAAAGTATCGTGAAAAACTGAAGAAGCCTTAACTTCTGTATTCGTTGACTATTGGCATCTTCCTTCCAAAATCCTAACTTCTTTGAAAGATCTCAGTTAGCCGTTCAATGATAGATAAGGGTAAAGCGAATAGGGGAGCAAGTGGACCAATCCCCTTCAGCATATCCTTAAAGTTGTGTATGTCTGCTTTGGTTATGGCACCCATCAGCGGAGCAACGACCAAATAGGCGGTTAAGAAAATTGCTGCTCCAAGGATTAGTGTTAGCCAACTGGATAGGCTTAGCACGGATACTACCACGTAGGTGAGCACAGCTGCGAGTGCAGATGCCAACACAATCTTGGCTGACGAAAACCAGTCAATTGATGCGTTGAACTTTTTCCTTATCCACCAAAGCGCAATTACCAAACTGGGGATTCCAGCAATAATGTTTGTAACCAGCAAACCAACAATCCCAAAGCTCGGGATTAATGCCAAGTTTAAGACGAGCCCTATAGCCGATGTGATCAGGGTTAGTTTCATGTTAACATCAGTTCGCTCTTGGCTCTTCAGTATGTTTTCAATACTCAGATATCCGAAAGCTGTGTAAATAAACGTGACAACGTACAGTGCCAGATAGAGTGGCGAATACGAGTATTTTCCGCCGAAAAATGTGGATACCCCTGGTTGAGACAACACCATAACAGCGAAGGCTACGGGTACAATGAGAAGGGCAGCGTATTTCACTGAAAACTGGAAAACATTTCCCAACATTTCTCGTTCCTTTTGTGAATCAAGCTTGGAGAAAGCTGGCAAAAGCACAGTGAGTACGGGCATAACAAAAAAGGTGACTATGGATGCAAAATTTATTGCAACCTGATAGTTGCCTATGAGCAAGTCTGTGCAGTAAATGGCTAGTAGAACATTGTAGAATTGTGCCAGAAAACCGCTGAAAATAGCTGAAATAGATAGAGGCAACCCATACCTGAACAGGGTTTTTATTGTCGCAAAGATTTCTAGCTTACCGGCATCTTGAGTCGGGATATTCTTGTAGATTGTCACATAGAGGAATATTATACCGATTACCCCTGAAATCAAATACGCCACTGTGACTCCGACAACTGCACCAAAGGTTCCGAACCCTACGATTGCTAAAAGAATCATAAACACGGCTTTGAGAGTGGAGTAAATTACCGAAGTTATGCTGTGGTATTCCATTTTTTCGTAACCAGTGAAAGCGGCTTGAGCGGCTTTCATAAGCGCCTCTGCGAAAATGGTGAAGGATGCTATTTGGATTAGAGGCGTAATTTCTGGTCGATTAAAAATGTTTGTTGCCAAGAAACTTGAAAGAAAAAGGGAGATAATAGATAATGAAAAACCTAGAATAAGCTCGAAAACAATTACGGATGCCAAAACGTTTTTCACGTTTGCTTCTTTGTTTTCTGACCTGTATTGTGCTGTATACTTTATTGTTGCCCAGTCTACGCCCCAGTCTCTGAATATTGCGATGAGATTGGGACCCATCAAAGCGATTGCAACTAAACCATACTCGGATTCGGAAAGAATTCCTGCAACAATCATTACACCTACGGCTGATATGATTGACGAGGCTGCCAGACCCCAGAAAATGTTGAATACGCCCTTAGCTGAAACTTTAGCCATACTTCTTGCTTTACTCACCGAAACGCGTTCTCCTAAACCGGAGTTTTTACAATTACGCAAGCATATTAATAAATTAGTTATCTAAAACTGATAAACCGAAAACCCATTTTCTAGACTTTATGTGCGCGCCCACGGATGTTCTAAAACGTGGATTTAAAAAGCATGTTGTCTTTTTGTAATGGTTGAGACTAATCATGAAAGAGGCAATTCTGTACGCTCTGATTGCCATCATGTTGGGTGTCCTGACTATGGTTGCTCCGTTAATGGCTGTTAAACTAGGCAATTATGTAGTGCTAATTTCTCTGGGTGAGAAAAACACGTCTGCATTCTTGGAAGCTCTAGACGAAGGGGAAGGAACATGTGAGGAAAGGGAAGCCTCAGAAAGAGCTGTGATCTCTTCAAATTTGTCCTCCGTCGGATTGATGCTAATATCCAGCTTCTTTTTTGCTTCAGGCATTTCACTATACCTTAAGAGGGAATACCGCATTAAGAACGGTTGCGCACATTCTAACAGGGGGGTTGTTGTTGCGGATGGAAGATGAAACGGAGTTTGATTATAAGCTTAGGGGAAAAGCTTGGAAAGTTTATTGGCTTCTTTTGAAAAGCGGCCGTCCAATGAGTGTTAGGGAGGTTGAGAAAGCCCTGCGATTCAGTAGTCCAAGTGTGGCGAATCATCATCTTGAACAGTTGCGTCAGCTGGGTTTGGTTCAAAGACAAAACGTCGGAGGCGAATACGTTCTTGTTAGCGAAGTTAAAATCGGTGTTCTCAGACACTTTGTCAAACTGGGGAGACTTATGTTTCCGAGGTACTTTTTTTACGCGATATTCTCTTCAGCTTTCTACATAGCGTATATAACGATATTGATGCAAGGCTTCACAAGGGAAAACCTGTTCATCATCTCTTTCGGGGCGATAGTTACAATAATATTTTGGTACGAAGCCTTCCGATTTTGGCGTCTGAAGCCCTTCTAACCCTCTGTTCTAGTTTCTGGAACAAATTGTTCCAAAGATTAGTATAAAATATACATATATTACTAATATAGAGAACTGTGTTTAACTTTGCAGAGAGAAATCAAGAATAAGACGGTTACTTATGGCATTGCTGCAGTGCTTTTGGCTTGCATACTGACGGCCACAGTCTACAACTTCGGCATTCAACCCAACGTTTCGCAAGAATCCAGTGTTCCGCCGCAACCCGATGCTCCGCCAGAACCCAGTGTCCCCTCAGAACCTAACGTTCCGTCAGAACCCGACGTTCCGCCACAACCTAGCCTACCACCACAACCAACTATTCCACCAGAACCCAGTATACCACCAGAAGACGATGTTCCACCAGTGTTTTCTGAACTCAAAACATTTTCAAGCTATGAGGAACTTGAGAACTTCCTCAACGTAAACATGGAAAAAGCAGGACAGCTCGAAAACCTCGCCATTTTCACTTTCGGAGTTGAAGAAGGCAGGGGCCTAGCCCTAGATAGTCAAACTCTAGAACCTGAATCCGCCCCAGGGGAGTACTCGACAACCAACATTCAGGTTGCGGGTGTGGACGAAGCAGATATCGTGAAGACCGACGGAGAATACTTGTATGTGGTCTCAGGATCATACATCTACATATTGAGGGCTTATCCAGCTAACCAAGCCAAATTGCTTTCGAAGATAGAACTAGACGAAACTTACGGCGCACAAATTTATGTGAACGAAAATAAACTGGCGGTCATAGGAAACAGCTATCCAGTCTTGTACACCTACGCTGAGAGCGCAACCGAAGAAAGATTAGTGATCCCACCTTACGTCTACAACGACAAAATGTTTGTCAAAGTCTATGACATAACCAACAGAGCCAACCCTATCCTATCCAGAACCGTAATAGTTAACGGCACACTCTCAGGTTCAAGAATGATCGGAGACTACGTTTACGCCGTTGTCAATCAGCCAGCTACACAACCAAGCTCCAACGAAACATATTTGGAAGTTATGTTGCCCACAATCTCGGGCGACTACGTCAAAGAGGTACAGCCGACTGAAATACACTACATTGATGCCCCAGACATTTCCTACCAGTTAACAACAATCATCGCAGTCAACATCATGAACAATGCACAGGAGCCAACCTATGAACCCTTCTTAACAGGATACTCCACAACCATGTACGTTTCGCTGAACAACATGTATTTGGTGGTTCCAAACACCACCAGATGGTTTATACTGGAGAATGTAGACGAACCAAGAGAAGAAACCTTAATTTACAGGATAAAACTTGATCAAGAAAAAATAGTTGTCATGGCTGAAGGAGCGGTTTCAGGCTACGTGCTGAACCAGTTCAGCATGGATGAATACAACGGCTTCTTCAGAATAGCGACAACAATGTGGACAAATAGAAACTCCACCAACAGCCTCTTCATATTGGACATGGACCTCAATGTTGTCGGAAAACTGGAAGACCTTGCTGAAGGAGAAAGCATTTACTCAACACGGTTCATGGGCGACAGATGTTATCTGGTAACCTTTAGGCAAATCGATCCCTTCTTCGTCATAGATGTCGCCGAGCCAACCGAACCCAAAGAGCTAGGCAATTTAAAAATACCCGGCTATTCCAGCTACCTACACCCGTACGACGAAAACCACATAATAGGAATAGGCAAACAGGACAGCAATGTGAAACTCTCTCTTTTCGACGTCACAGACGTTACGGCACCAACAGAAATAGATAATTACATTGTAGAAGCAGAATATTCGGATTCCCCAGTCTTATATGATCACAAAGCGTTTCTCTTCGACAAGCCAAAGCAGCTACTAGCCCTTCCAGTTTCAACAAACATGTTTGGGATTAGGGACGGAAACAGCGGTTACTGGCAAGGAGCATACATCTTTGTCATATCATTGGAACAAGGGTTCACACTTGAAGGCAAAATCACACATCAAAACGTCGCGGACCAGTTTGAATACAACCTCAACATTGAAAGAATACTCTACATAGACAACGTTCTCTACACGACCTCGGACAACAAAGTGAAAATGAACGATCTGGAAAGCTTAGAACCCCTCAACGAAATCAATCTCTCCTAATCCTTTTTTTATACAATCACCCGCAAAGCTTGATATTTACTAGGTACCTTATTCTGTTTACACGCTTTCCAGGGAGATGAAGACAATATGAGTTCAGTGAAATCCTGCAAAGTGATTGCCTATTTTAGCATAGTCCCTGTGGGGATCAAGTCAACAAGCATGGGAAGTTATGTGGCGGCGGCGGTAGCGGCAATGAATGAAGTGAAAGGTTTTAAGTGTGAAATTACCCCCATGGGAACGGTTATGGAGGCAGACAGTCTAGAGCCCATCTTTGAGGCAGTGAAGGCTGCCCACGAAGCCCTCATGCTTAAGGGCATACTCCGAGTTGAGTCAACTCTGATAATAGACGACAGAAAGGACAAACCGCGAACCATGAAAGACAAGGTTAACTCGGTTAAAAAGCACATGAAACAACTTTGAAGTATGACGCTCGCGTAAAATCGTGCACTCGCTAGAAACTATTCTAGTTTAGAGGTTTTCCATCTCAAGGATAGAGAAACCGGTTAGACGTATTCGGCTTGAACACTTGTTGCATTGAATCACTAGTTCTTCCAAAGCGTCGTTTCTAACTTTCTCCTCCAGAATAGTGTAAACATTCTCTGACTCATCCTCAGGAGAAATGGTAACTCCACAATTTGGGCAGGGAAAATCCCCTTTTCCCTGAATTTTGGTTAAATCCAGTTCGCTTACCAGCACCTGCTTCGTCTGTTTCCATTTTTGCGCAGTCATTTCAGGCAATTCTGATTCCTCACAGACTAGAGGGAATAAAAGATGTATTACTACCTTATTATCATGCAGGAAATACACACGTATATCCCTAGCAACACATCTCTTTTATAAGACAGCTCAAAATTTTTAAATCACAGACGGAAAAAGAAATCGACATAGTTCCTCCAGTAAACAGTTTCTTGTCACTCATTACTATCAGGGTTGCCTAGTAATGCAACACCGCATCTTGAGGGGTTTTCAACAGTCTTCCTTTGTTTGGATGCAAATGTGGTTATGATTTTTGAAATATGATTGTTAATTTTTCGATGAGGTTTAGTGGGATTGTGAGTAGGTGAAAGAGGAGACCAACCCTTCTAGAGTCTCATAGGTTTTGCATGTCTGTTTTGTTCACTACTAAAACTATTTTTTTCGGTCGCCTTATTGTACATTTGTTGTATTAAGTCTAAAAAATTTTGGGTTTGAATATGAATCAGCCTCTAAACGTGCCTCCTGCAAAAAATAAGGGGGCGCAAACTCGTTTGCTATACATAAAAAAATTTATGCATAACTTAAAAGAAAGGTAACCCTTCATTTAGTTTGAGCGAAGTTCAATGAAAATTTTGTTAGTGCTTGGAACACGCCCAGAGATAATTAAATTGTCTCCCATAATCAGAGAATGCGAACGATTAGGCTTAGATTATTCAGTTTTGCATACGGGTCAGCACTATTCCTACAGCATGGACAAAGTTTTTTTCGAAGATCTTGAGTTACAAGACGCCAAATACAAGTTAGATACTGGATCAGGTTCACACGGTGAACAAACTGGAAAGATGCTTATTGAAATAGAGAAGACTTTGAAAAAGGAAAAACCGGATGTTGTTTTGGTACAGGGAGACACAAACTCCACACTCGCAGGCGCTCTCACAGCGGCAAAGCTACAGATTAAGGTTGGTCATGTGGAAGCGGGGTTAAGAAGTTATGACCAGACAATGCCGGAAGAGGTTAACCGCGTCTTGACGGACCATTGTAGCGATTATCTGTTTGCACCAACTGAAAAATCGAAGAAAAACCTACTTGATGAAGGAATCTCTGAAAAGAAGGTATTTGTGGTGGGTAACACCGTTGTTGATGCAATATATCAAAACCTTGAAATAGCAAACCACAAAAGGGACACATTGAATCAGCTAGAGCTTACGGCGAAAAACTATTTTTTAGTTACTGTCCACAGGCAAGAAAACGTGGATAATCAAAGAAGGTTCAACGATATTCTGCGTGGTTTAAAGAAAATTAAGAGCGAATTTGATGTTCCAGTAGTCTATCCTGTTCACCCACGTTCTAGAAAACAAATGAAACAATTTGGTCTGCAACCAAATACAATCAGATTGATAGATCCAGTTGATTTCCTCAGTTTTCTTCAGCTCGAAAGCAACGCGAAACTAGTTTTTACTGATTCGGGGGGAGTTCAGGAAGAAACATGTGTCTTCGGTGTTCCCTGCGTGACACTGAGAGATAACACAGAAAGACCTGAAACACTTGAGGTTGGTTCAAACATCTTGGCTGGAACTGATTCGGAAAAAATTCTTGAATGCGTAAAAATGATGGTTACCCAAAAGAACCGTTGGGAGAATCCTTTCGGAGACGGAAACACGGGCAAAAGGATTGTCGAAGAGTTATCTAACATAAAGTCTTTTAGAACCTAATACATACGAGCACACTCGATTCTTAGGTTGGCGGTAATCTGAAGAATTTACGGTTAAGGTTGTTTATGTATGGTTTTAGTTATCGGAACAGACGGTTTTCCGAGTTTTTAATGGGAATTACTCGGTTTAAATCCCCCAGAAAGGAGGATAATAACTGCTTATTTCAAACTAGCCGCAAACTGGAATAAAACACGTCTTTCAAGTTAATGTGCACTCTTGAATGTCTGATATATTGCTTCAGCTGCTTCAATTATACCGATTCTTTCTTTGGCGGAGAGAACATTGTAGATGGATCTCCCAACAGAATTGCCAAGTTTAAGTGGCACGCTGACGAAGACGGGCTCCGGTAGTCCTTCAAATTTTGTTGGCGCAGCAACAGGCAAGAGTTCATTGGTATTTTTGACGATGGCTCTGACGATGTCTCTGAACGAGGCTGCTGGACCATATTCGGTGCCTCCGATATTGTCTATGATAAGTTTCGAGACAGACTTGACGTAGGAGCTGATTTCGTTTCTGATAAGCGTCTTGTTGTTTAACTTCACATACTCATTCAATGGGAGACCGCTGATTTTTACGGTTGACCACAGGATGATTGCACATTTTCCATGTTCTCCCCCAACATAGCCTTCGACTGTTGATACGGGTACTTTGAAGGCTCTGGCTAATTCAGACCGTAACCTTAACGATTCGAGGTTAGTTCCGGTGCTAATCACAAAATCGGCTTTCGAATATTTTTTGCAGACCATCGCCAGGGCATCAACAGGGTTTGTAATCACAACATATTTTGCAGCCGCGTTGTTTGGCGCCGTTGTCTCCGCAATATATTTCACTATTTGTCCGTTTTGGACCACCAAGTCTCGTCGGCTCATCTGGACCCCAGGGGTTCTTGGCTTTCCAGCAGAAACCAAGATTATGTCGGCTCCAGCCACATCTTCGTCCCTTTCGCATGCAACGATCTCAACATCTAAGCATAGACTTGCGGTTACATGCCTAAGCTCTTCAGCGAAGGCGTTTGCCAGACCCGGTTTTGTGTCACAAACGGTTATTGTGTCTGCCAGTTCGGCGCACATTATTGTGTAGGCTGTTGGGCGTCCCACCCGTCCTGTTCCTATTTGGGCGATATGCAAATTTGGTTTCCTCTCGGGGTTAATACGAAGAGTCTCTTTATATGTGTCCTTTTTCGATAAGGTATGCGCGGAGAGCTTCTTTCCATTCTCGTGGTTCTAGGTTATATCTGGAAAGTTTTGTGCTTGTTAATGCAGAGAATCTGGGTCTTCTAGCCTTCAAGTTCAGCTGTTCAGTTTTTATAGGTGTTAAAGTAGGGTTCAAACCTGTGAGTTGAAAGATCTCTTGGGTGAATTGATACCATGAGCAGTAGCCCTTGTTTGTGGCATGGTATACCCCAAATGGAAGTTGCAACTCCAAAATTCCTTTCAAGATTGAGGAGGCGTCTTTGGTGTATGTGGGGCTCATCCACATGTCGTCGATAACAGTGATGGTTTCGTTTTTCTTTGCTTTTGTTATCATTGTCTCCACGAAGTTTCCTCCTTTGCCGCTGGCTCCTGCTTTGCCGAATACGCTTGCTATTCTGACGATGTAGTGTTTTGGGTTTTGTCTTGTGAAGTGTTCGGCTGCCAGTTTGGATATTCCGTAAGTGTTGATTGGGGCGGGAACATCTTCTTCATTGTAGGGTTCTTTCTTGGAGCCATCGAAAACGTAGTCTGTGCTGATGAAAACGGCTGTAGCGGCTATTTCTTTGGATACCAATGCCACGTTTCTTGCACCTAAAGCGTTTACTGAGAAAGCTTTCAAAGGTTCTTCTTCGCATTGATCGGTCTTGTGGAAAGCTGCGGTGTTTATAACAATTTCTGGTCTATGATCCTTCAGGATAAGGCAGCTGTCATAGTCTGCTACTTCGATGTCCTTATGGGCTAGACCTACAACCTCATGTCCATCGTTTAGTGTTTTCATGAGGTCTATGCCGAGTTGCCCAGTTGATCCTATAACTGCAATTTTCATAATAATACTCCATCGATCTCCGTGTCTTTGAGGAACTGTTGCATCTCCAGAAGATGCTTGTACCACTTGACAGTTATCGTCCGTGGATCATCAGGATTCAATCTCCCGTCCTTGAGGGCATCCAACACATTTTTTGCTCCTTTTCTAATTGTGATCTGAGGCTTGAAGTGGAGGGCGTCTTTGATTTTGCTGAAGCTTACCCTATAGCTTCTGGTGTCGGGATCGCCGTACCATTCGTAGTTAAAGGGCAGATTGCATGCTTCTGCCACGAGTTTTGCTAGGTCAAAAATTTGCACGTTCTGTTCGTCGCTGCCTACGTTAAAGACTTGACCATTAACGAGTTCCGGTTCTGCTTCTAAGACTTTGATGAAAGCATTTGACGTGTCATTTACGTTTACGAAGGGGCGCCACTGTTTTCCGTCTCTCATGATGGGGATTTTGCCGTTTCTGTAAAAGCCCAGGACCATGCCGTTGATGGCTAAGTCAAACCTCATTCTATATGAAAAATCATACACCGTAGCCTGTCTGAGTATTGTCGCAGAGAATGTTTTGTCGGCAAGCGGTAAGACCTCCTTTTCAGCTATCATGTTGGCTTTCGCGTAAGTAGTCAAAGGATTTAAACCAGATTCCTCAGTTATGAGTCCTTCTTGGAAACCGTAAACACTGCAGGTGCTGGCTAAGACATATTTTTTGGCGCCATATTTTTTGGCGAGGTTGGCGACTCTGACTCTTCCTTTATAGTTTATTTCCATGGTTTTTTGGGGTTCAAGTTCGCCACTGGGGTCATTAGAGAGGGAGGCTAGATCAAAAACAGCATCTATGCCTTTCAGGATTTCCGGATTAAAAAATCGGACATCATCCTTGATGAGGGTTATCTTATCAGCTATGTCTTTTATTGAATCGGTTCCGAAGAATAGGCGATCTAGACACATTACGTTGTACCCTTTTTCCAATAGGATTCTGGACAATACGGAACCTATGTAGCCTGCTCCGCCAGTTACTAGCACATTCATTGTTTATTCTTTTCCTACTTGTAGGGGACACTGAACCAGTCCCATGGTTTGCCGACGCGAGGATCGTCTTTTTTGCCGTTTATCTCTGTGGGAACTATTGTTTGGTCGTTCCATGGTCTGCGATGTTCGTCTGGATTTTGATAGTCATAGAGTCTATTGACGAAATATACTGTTAATGATGGCGTGTTGCTGACGGTTTTTGTTCCATGCAGGTATTTGCCGGGAATTCTCACTACTGTAGGTTTTTCGGCGCTAGCGATTACTTCAGCCATTTTCCCTGTTTCTTCTTCATACGCACAGATTTTCATTGCTCCCTTCAGCACCAAGAAATGGTCTATCTGTCCTTTCAAATGTTTGTGCCATGCTCTGATGACGTTGGGGTAGCTGTAGCTCAGGTTTGCCTGTGTTATCTGCTCATCTTCAAAAAATTCTTTCCAGTCTTGCCGGAAGGCTTCGGCGAAGAAGCCTCGTTCATCAGGCAATAAGTTGATTTCGTATGTTTTCACTCCCTTAAGGGCATATTCTTTCATATTTCCACCTCTGAATAATCACCTACATTGAGTTTCAAGCATCCCTTCCTATGGTTTCTAGTCACCTTAGCGTTTTTTCCTATTAGGCTCTCTTCCAGCCTATCGACACCAGTTATCCGTGCGTTTTCTAAGATTACACAGTATTCGATGGTACTATCTGTGATTTTTGTTCTGTTGCCTATGCTTGTGTATGGTCCAATTAAAGAATTTTCTATAACGCAGCCGTCACCAATTACGCAAGGTCCTCTGATGGTGGAGTTGACTACTTTTGCGTTTTCTTGGATAGTGACTCTTCCTTCAATTTTGCTTTCTTGTGCTACGCCTTTGATTTCTAGTTTTGTGTATTCGTCTAGGATTTTTGCGTTGGCAACTAGAATGTCATCCTTTTTTCCAGTGTCCAGCCACCAAGTGTTGAGGGTTTCCGCTTTTACGTTGAATCCCATGTTTATCATTTTTTGTATGGCGTCTGTGATTTCAAGTTCGCCTCTCAATGAGGGCTTTATCTTGTCTATGGCTTTGAAGATGTTGCTTGAAAAGATGTATGTACCAACTATCGCAAGGTTTGATGAGGGATCTTTTGGTTTTTCAACTAATTCTATGATGTTGGCTTTTTCATCTAATGTTGCTACGCCAAACTTTGTGGGGTCATCTACAGCTTTTAGGAGTATTAGAGCGTCCATCTTTTCTTTTGTGAATTTTTGTACAAAGGCGGTTAATCCTTCTCCTTGCAGGTTGTCGCCCAGACACATAATGAAGTTGTCTTCTTTCAAGAAGTTTTTGGCTGTTTTGACAGCGTGAGCTAATCCTAATGGTTCTTGGGGGATATAGGTGACATCAAATCCCCATTCTGTTCCGTCTTTGACGTATTCTTTTACGTAGTGTCCGGTTTCTGGAGCGATTATTATGCCGATTTGGTTTATGCTTGTCTCAGCTACTTGGTCGAGGACATAGCCGAGAACGGGTTTGTTGGCTAACGGAATCAGTTGCTTGGCTAACGTGAATGTTAATGGTCGAAGTCTAGTTCCTCTGCCACCACTCAATACTAAAGCTTTCATGGACTATGTCACATCTAAGAGATTTATAGAAGCATGTGATAAATTAGTTTGTTAGTTCTAGATCCTTTTTTGTTTTGTGTCGAGTTTATTTGGGCGTTAAATTCTGTGTCTCGTTCGTAAGGGTGTGGTGATTTTACATATTTGCTTGTATTTAATAGTCGTGGGAAACATCGTGGTTTACACCGTGCCTAGAACAATATATTACATGCAGTGCAAGTGCAAGTGCAAGTGCAATAGGGAACCGTTAAAAAAGGGTTTTTTTCGTGAATGGGGCTTGATTTGGGGTGGGTTTTGTGCAACAGTTTCTTTGCATCGTCGTTTAGGGAGTTAAATGTACCCGTATGTTTTGGTTGATTATTTGTTAAGGCTTAAATGAGTTTCTTAATTAATTATATGATGATAGAATCTGGAGTCTTGGGGTCAGGACCAAGATTGGGGAGAGAAGAAATGGTTCTGCGGTATTAGGTTGTTTCGGTTTTTTGGGAGGAAGCTGAGGCTTGACTGGAAGAAGTAGGCGTAAACGTCAAGGGATTAAAGTTACAAAAGGTGATTTGAATAGGCTTATAGATGATATTTTTCATAAGCGCTTTTCTGAGAATGTTGGATTTGTTATTGTGGATGGGTTGCTGCATGCTGTTGTGGAGAGGAATCCAGATGAGAGTATCCGCAAGTTTGTGAGGTTTAATGTTCCGGTTCTGATTAGGGAGATGGCTCATAAAAGACGGGTTAAAGGAAGAAAGTGCAAAGAGAAAGAGAGTTCATGAGTGGAATTATTTAGCAATAGGGGATTCATGTGTTCATGCTCTTGGGTGATTAGGAGGAAGTGAATGAATTTGCGAAGAGGCTTTCTTAATTGTGACTAAAAACGAAAGTATCCAAGAGTTGGATAGGGTAGTTGTGGTAGACGAAGAGGCTACCTAGTTCAAGATCAATTAGATTCTCTCCCTTTGTTATTATTGAAGTTGAAACAAGGAACAGTTTGTATATTTAAGACAATGAGTAATAACCTTAGTTTTTGGCACAGGAAAATGTAGTGTTGACAGAAACGTTGTTACTGGCCTAATCAAAGCAGGTATGTTACCAAGGGAGACTCTTCGTAATACTTTTTTCGATTGCGCATGTAAAGACAATGAATTTGTGGTGTGAAGTCGAATGAAGGGTTTTTAGCTCCTTTGAAAAGTGGTGGTCAGTCGTTCGATGAGATATAGTGGTAGGGTGAAGAGGGGGCGAGTGATTTGCAGCTTTTAGATCCATGTTGTCTTGATTTCTTTGATGCGCTGAAAATGAGGGTCATCTGAGACACATATAGCCTTTAAACTGACTGCTGTGGCTGCAATCATGCTGTCGCCCATCGAGAGATTGTACTTATGCCTTAATTCTGCAGAAATCTCTGCGATTTCAGTGTCTACAGGCACTGTTTTGAAGTCTTTTTTCAGCAGCGTTGTTCTAAGGACTGCGGTTTCTCGGCCCTCATGCGCAAGCGTAAGTTTGTACACTTCATGAATCACAATGGTTGAGATGTATTTTTCTCGGCGCCTTTTTTCCGTTCTTGTTCTTTGAAGTACTTTCTCGTCGTTGGAATAATAGAGTTCAATGAAGAATCTGGTGTCGTAAACTGTTCTAGACATCTTCTTCCCTGAGTTTGTCTAAGAGTTTCTTCATTTCTTCAGGAGTTGCAAACTGGGATCCTGAACCGGCAAGGTCCCATGTTGATTTCTTGGGCTTGAAGAGTATGCCCTCTTCGGTTTCGATCACTTCAAGTCTTGTGCCTTCTTCAATTTTGAATTTTTTGCGAAGCCGCACGGGAATTGTAGTCTGACCTTTTCTAGTTACTACAACTTCAGTTTCCATTATCACATCCTCGTATTACAAATATGGAGTAGTACACTTAAAGGTTTTGTGTTTCAGAGCCTTTGCTTTTGCCACGCTAATCCTTTCAGCGTTTCTTTCAGGTTTTGTATGTCTGTCTTGTTTGTTGTATATATAAAGGCTGTTAGAGTGTTGTAGATTTGGTGGATTGAATTTGGTAACTTTTAAGTGCTTTTGGTTGTTTTTTGTAATTGTTTGGTTTGAGGTGCGTGTGCCTAAATCTTAATGGTTTTATAATCTTTTCTGCCGACGCCGTATTCTTGGGCATAGTCTATGTGTTTGATGTTTTTTTGTTTTTTTCCAAGTCCAGGATCCACTTTCTGAAGCAATTTGTGGCCAAAAGTATCTAAGCTGACTGGATCGGTTCCTGCGATCATAGTGCCTAATTTGGTTGGGCATCCGCCGTGTCTGCACTCTTGAGCTTTGGTTAGGGTTTCCACCGCATCTACGATAAACAGGTTTGTCGGGATAGCAACGTTTACTTCTGCGATGCCTTTGTGGAGGTCTTTGATTTTTGTGTGCATGAGGATTCTGTCAAGTTTGCTGAGGTATCCAAATTGGTTCTTTAATGCACCACTTAATCCGCATTGTTTGTGGACTTTTAATACGGGGAGGGAAATAATGAAGTCACATTCAAGGGGTAATGTTGATATTTTTATTGTGTAACCTCTGGGGCTTGTCCATTTCTTCATTTTTTTCTTGTAGAGATTTACTAATTCTACACCGTGATTGTTGCAGATTTCTTTAAGTGAAGAATCAGCTAGGATGTTTTTAGTGTACCCCGTGTCTACTGCATGGCCATCGCCTACAATTGGCTTTCTGTCGGAAAGGTGGCCTAATAGGGCATCTAGGGTTTTGGGGTGGGTTGTTGTTGGGTAAGGTTCGGAGGAGACTATGTTAGGTTTTATGAAAATACTGTTGACTTGGTCTAATTGTATCTTGAAAATTTTCATGATTTTGGTTACGAACTCTTTTCGGTTAGAGGTTTCAGCAATATAGATTTGAGGCATTATTTCGCGTCCTTATTCCACGCATATAATTTCAATATACGATGATTCATATGATTTTTTGCGTTTATTCTAAACTTGCTTTTTTTGTTCTATTCCCAAATCTTACGCTTAGTAAAGACGTGAAAGAATTTATGAAGAGGCTCCTATACCAAGAACGGATAGACTCTTCGTGGAATTCTAGAGGTGTTATTTTAACGGTTTACGAAGAGTCTATTGGGATTTGAGTGATGGTTGATTATGGTTTTGTGTGAATTAGAATTATACGCGCGCATGTGGTGTGTGAGTGAAGAATATGGAAAGAGAGGTTAAATTTTAACCCCAAATTCACACCCTTAATATGTGACAAGTGTATTACATTAACTAGTGGAATTCTCCTAGTGAATGTTGACAAAAAGCTTATTGCGTTTTGTCGTTTATTTTGAGTGTTCTATTAAGAAAATTATGGAAAAAGAAGGAGGGAGAGTTAGGAATTGTCATTGTCTGGGATTCAATTTAAAATGCATCAACAACTTATTCGAAAATTTAAGAAAGTAGGAGCTATTTCAGAGGAGACTGCTGTTACGATTGAAGGTGCTGACCTTGATTTTTCGGAATATTGTTGGCTGCCCTATTTTGCTGGAACTTTTCTTGGCAGAATAAAGAAGACTGAAAACCATCGATATTACATCTAGAAGTGCACACGCGGTGCGAAATACGCATGCATGCTTGATTGACTGAGGTGGAGTATTTGGGAAAAGATAGGCAGTTGAGAGGAGAAGAAAAAGGAGGAAGAGAAAAAGATCAACCTAGTACGAAGAAAAATCGTGAGATGAAACGTAAACAGAAGCTTGACAGATTACAAAGACAGAGAGATAGAAGATGAGTTTTTGCTCTTTTTAAGTAGCTTCAAACAATATTGATTTTTGGGGGATGGATTTTATGGAAAGGTTTGGCTATGTGAAGAAAGGTAGTTATGAGAAGGTCTTAAGGGAGAGGGATCGCCTGAAAAGGAGCATCGGTGAGCTAGAGGATAAGATAACGGTGTTAGAGACGGACAAAAACAGGTTGAAGAAGAGGGTTGAATTCCTCAAGATGGCAGTGCCAGCCATCACAAAGATCAAGAACATAGGACCAAGAACCGCTCAAAGGCTCGAAGAAGGGGGAATCAAGAATATCATAGACCTAATTGAAGCCTCTCCTGAGAAGATAACTGAAGCAACAGGTTTACCAAAAGAAAAAGCCCTAAAACTGATTAAAAAAGCAACGAATCTTATTAAGAAACAAGCGTAGTGGAAATCCAGATGTGGTTGTTTGCTTAAGAGTTAATCTCTATTTGTTCAGTGGTAAGTTTATTCTGTTCTTTCTGATTCTGAAGCCGAGTTATGTACCCAGCTACTCTGTTTCTCAGATTTTTTGATGAAATGTTGGTAAGGGATTCTAAGAGTTTTTTGTTGGTTTCAAAGTCTGTTGTGAATTTGTCTGGAAACCGTTCCACCAATTCTCGAGCTATTCTCTTCACCAAGTCGGTTCGCACCTTACCCCAAGCTTTCACTTGTCCTCCATGACCAAGCAGTTCTCCTTTGCATTGAACACCAATGTCGTTTACTCGTAGTATATCAGGTCTTTTTCTTCGAGTTCTTTATGGAGTTTAGCAACCGCTTCGTAAACGTCTTCTTCTTTAGTGGCTCCTGTGCAAACAAGTTTCCCGCTTGCGAAGACAAGAAACACAACTTTTGGATCATCCATTCTGTAGATGAGACCGGGAAACTGTTCGGGTTCATACATGGTTCTGCCGAGACTGTAAGCAGCTTCTTCAAGTTCTATTCTCCCCGAAAGATTCACTGAGGCAACCATGTTCACTATTTTGATTTCGGGTTTGCCAGGGATGATTATTCCGCTCTTCTTCAGTTCCCTTATAACCTTCTTAATTGCTCTTTTTGCCTCTTTTTCAGACTTTGCTCCGGTGCAAACCATCTTCCCCGAATTAAAGATTAACATGGCTGTCTTAGGTCTCTTTAACCTGAAAACCAAACCAGGAAACTGTTTCGGACGATATTCAACGGTTGGATTTCCCTTAACAACAGCGTTCAAGTTCATCCTCTGATTTAATGTAGCAGTTGCAAC
>Ga0209427_10002260_pt1 | contig 22625 bp, 18 predicted proteins | sample DeeMarSWOR136_30_FD_187465 | JGI IMG/M metagenome (GOLD analysis project Ga0209427, IMG submission 187465) | Marine sediment microbial communities from White Oak River estuary, North Carolina - WOR-1-36_30 (SPAdes) (version 2) | ecosystem: Environmental > Aquatic > Marine > Intertidal zone >...
TAAAGGTATTTCTCCATTATTTAATGCCATTTCAAGAGGTGCAACCAAATTCAAAAGCATACAATTAGTATGACCATAATGTTTACCAACAATGGTAGGTTCTACACAACCTGTAGCAGCCCAGTCTCTCGCATCTTCAATTGAAAATCCTTCATTAACTAGAGCTTCAATCATAGTTCTATCATTATGAATACTCGGTGAAGCTCCCATATTAATATTAACTTCACATAGCCTTCTTAAATATTCTTTGGAATTAATACCAGAAAAATATCGAGCATTCATATTAGGATCTTGAAAACCTAGCATTTCATTAGTTTTTAAAATAATAAAAGTCATATCATTAACGGCATTATTTCCATCTTTATCTACTCCTCCAACAGTCACTGTATCGTCTGAAGAACTTCCCCCAAATAATTTCCAACCTACATTAGGCATTAAAGGATCATGATCATTAATTCTTAGAAATAATGATCCTACTAGTTCAATAGCTTTTTTTACAATTTTTTCTCTCTCTTCCTCATTCGAAACCGGTTGTATCTCTTTTAAAAAGAATGGCTGTAACATTTGGTCAAGGCGTCCTATCGATAAAGCGGAATTAGCATTTTCACAATGGAGACATACAAAACTCGTCCAAATGGATTGTATTGCTTCATGTAGCGTCTCAGCTGGTTTAGCAGGTACTTTTGCGCATATTCTAGATATTTCCGTTAATTCTTCAATGCGTATAGCTTGCTCTGGATCACTTGGATCTAAGGCTCCAGCAAGTCTTAAAGCTTCTTCACTAAGATGGTTAGAATAAGTTATCACCCCATCGATTGCAATTTGAACTGCTTTATAAAAATTTTGTTTTTCAGAGGAATCAGCTTCAATTTCCATTTTAGCGGCTTTGTTTTTAATACTTTCTAAACCCTCATTAATTATCATTGGAAAACCCGGAACTGTATGACTTATCGCGTTAGTTTTCATCATAAAATAAAAAACCCAACCTTCTTCCAATTGTTGGGATTTAGGATTATTGTATTTTGCTCTGCAGTATTCTCTTACATTTCTCTCCATCCAATAAGGGAAAACTTCTAGACTTAGGATGTCAGCATCTTTATCTGAAATATCATTAGGGTTAAGTTCTCGCTCGCAAATGGTCTTTAGTTCAGGCCAGATGGCAGTTGCTATAAGTTCGGGGTACATAGGAATACCAACTTCCTTTGTTGTAGTAGAACCAGCTATTAGATGTTTTTCATGGATAATTGGTTTCTTATTTGACATAATATAATTAACAGCTCCAGCTTGCCTTAACTCGGGATCAATTGGATTACCTGATCTATCTACTTCAAAACCATTCTCTCTGTGATATTCAGTTACTAATTTTGCTCTTTCAACGCAAATTGCTGGTTTTAATGCGAAACGTCTATTTTTTAAATATTTTAATCGTTTAAAATCATCTAACGAATATTTCGCTAAATAAGGATCTTCTAAAAATTGTACATTATCAACTTTATGATCTAAACTTTCATTCTTTAATTTTCTGCTTTTCTCTCCTTTATCAATATCTTCGATTGGATATATTAACCGATTTTCAGGGCCTTTATAATCTTTAATTTTAGCTCCCATTACAAGTGAAGTAAGGTAAGAAAACTTTGTAAGATATGACATATTCCCAATATATCCCATTTCATTTGTTAAAAGATAATCTAGTGATTCATCAGCACTCTTATCATAGAGGTTAGCCAAAGTCTCCTTATCTTTATAATATATTGTTATATTAGGATTTTCAATTATACCTTCTCCAACGGTCATCTTACCATCTTTAAATTCTACATAAACATTTACCGCTCCATCTTTTGTAGTAAATTGATATTTAGCATTGAACACAAATCCAGTCTTTTCATTATAAATTTCTCTGCGCATTTTTCTGCGTGTATCAAACACCATTGCTAATAAATTCAAAGAATCTTTAAATCCTTCAATTTTTCCATCAATATCTAATTCAGTCAATTTAATTAACTCAATAAATTTGTCTTAAATAATAGAAAAGCTGTTATATTAATTTATTTTTAAATTTTTTTTATTAAAAAAGTTACCGATATCGGATATTAAAGTGATATCTTTTCTTAAGTATAGTCGTATTATAAATAAGTTAAAGCTCAATAATTATCTTATTTAATTTTTCAGAATAATTTATTAATAGATAAGAAAAATTTATTGAACTATAATAATAATCATAAATGAAAAACAAGATGAGTTTAAATGAGTAATGAGAGTATTAATAAAGAAGTTAGTGAAACATATGATTGTGTGGTAGTTGGAGCAGGAAATGGAGGTTTAATTGCAGCAGCTCAAGTAGCAATGAAAGGTGCTAAAGTTTTATTATTAGAGCAACATAATTTACCCGGAGGATTTGCTTCTAGTTTTGTTAGAGGTAGATTTGAATTTGAAACTTCGCTACATGAGTTATACGATTACGGCCCTTTATCTAATAAGGGTGGTATAAGAGTATTATTTGAAGACCGATTAAATCTCGAATCAGAATTTATTAGGGTACCTGAGGCATATAGGCTGATATTAACTGATCCTGGGGAAGATATTAATATTGTTTTACCTTTTGGAATAGAAGAGTATTTAGATACAATTGAGAAAGAAGTTCCTGGTAGTAGGGAATCCGTAAAAAAATTCTTTGATTTAGCGAAAGAAATAGATGATGCTACTACTTATATTGGAAAAACTAAAGGCAATCCTGAACAAGAAGTATTGTTAAAAGAACATTCAAATTTTTTAAAAACAGCAGGATATTCGGTGGATGATATTCAAGACTCATTAAATATGCCTGATAAAGCAAGAAAGATTTTAAATGCTTATTGGGTATATTTAGGATTGCCAACTAGTAGAGTTAATTTCACAATATTTGCATCTATGGTTTATGGTTATATCTTAAAAGGAGCTTATATACCTAAAAACCGCTCGCATGAATATACCACCGCATTAGATAAAAAGATCAGAGAATTTGGAGGTAAAATAGAATACAATACAAAAGTTGAAAGAATTATTGTTGAAAATGGAAAGGTTGTTGGAATTGAAACATCTAAAGGAAAGAAAATAAAAACTAATTACGTTATTTCTAATGCTTCACCTACACTCGTCTATAATAAATTGATATATCCAAAGTCAGAAGTACCTGAAATAGCATACAAGGAAATAAATGCTAGAAGACATGGGGTATCAACATTTGTAGTTTATATGGGATTAAATGCAACAGCAGAAGAATTAGGATTAGAAGATTATAGCTATTTTATTAATAAAAGCATGGATACTGATGAATTATATAGTTTACTTAATGAATTAAAAGCTCCTGACGTTCAAGCAACTATTTGCTTAAATAAAGCAATTCCAGATTGTTCGCCCCCTGGTACTTGTATAATGTCTATTACGACAGCCTTTCTACCTGGAGTTTGGGATAATGTAAAACCAGAGGAATATGTTAATTTGAAAAATAGGATTGCCGAAGATCTTATTAATAAATTCGAGAAAGCCACAGGGATTAAAGTTAAAGATCATATTGAAGAAATAGAAATTGCAACTCCAGAAACCTTAGCTCGCTTCACAGGAACATTTAATGGAGTAGTTTATGGTTATGAACCAGATTCTTGGGATTCATTTATTCCTCGCCTTATGGCCATGAATGACGAAAAACATATTGAAGGCTTAGAATTTTGCGGAGGATTTGGTAGAAGATGTCATGGATATAGTAGCTCATTGAAAGATGGTGAAACTGCCGGTTTACTCACATTACAATCGATGATAAAAAAGGGGGTGTTAAAATGAACGAAAAGAATGAAGATCGATTCGATATAACTATTAAGAGTAATACTAAAGATTTATTTGCATTTATGAAGTTGGTTCCTAATAGAAAGAAAAGAATAGAAAAAGCTTCTAATGAACCAATTAAATTAGATCCAATGAATCAACTAGCAAGAAAGTTGCATCCAAATAGGCAATACTTAATCATAGATGATATTAAAGAGGAAACAAAATCAACTAAAACTTTCAAACTTATACCTGATAATAATTCAGAAACAAAGGAACTTGCGTATTTTCGTCCAGGTCAATATTTAAGTTTAAAAGTTGAAGTTAATGGAGTATTAATAACAAGACCTTACTCCATAGCATCTTCTCCAAATGATGCACTCAATGGCTTCTATGAATTAACTATAAGAAAAGAAGAACATGGATTTTTAACACATTATTTATGGGACAATTGGAGAGTGGGAACAAGAGTAGAGAGTTCCGGTCCCGAAGGATTTTTTTATTATGAGCCCTTAAGAGACTTAGAACAAATAGTGGGGATAGCAGGCGGTTCTGGAATTACTCCCTTTCGATCTATAGCGAAGGCTATTATTGAGGGGATTATTGATGCAAAATTAACACTTTTGTATGGTAGTAGTGAAGAAGATGACATAATTTACTATAATGAATTTAAGGAACTCGAAAATAAATACCCAGATAAAATAAAGGTTATTTATATACTAAGCTGTGAAGAAGTAAATTTAGAGGGATGTGAACAAGGATTTATTACAGCAGGTATTATTGAGAAACATTGTGATGTAAAAAATAGTTCATTTTTCATTTGTGGTCCTCAAATCATGTATAATTTTGTTGAAAATGAAATGAAAAAGTTTAATTTGCCTTTTAAGCGTGTTAGAAGAGAAGCTTTCGGAGAGATTAAGGATGCTTTGAAGATACCAGGCTTTCCTCAAGATATCGCAGAAAAATATTACCAAATAAAAGTACAAATTGGCGATTTAACAAAGGAAATTCCAGCTTTATCTACTGAATCAATTCTTGTAGCTTTAGAAAGAGCTAAACTAGCACCTCCCTCGAAATGTCGCTCCGGAGAATGTGGATTCTGTCGTACTCTACTTGTATCTGGTGATATTTTTATTAGTCCTATATCAGATTGGAGACGTGCTGCTGATAAAAAGTTTAATTATTTCCACTCCTGTGCTTCCTATCCAATATCTGATCTTGAAATAAAGATTCCAAGACATTTGTGAAATAAATTCATAACAGCTTTCCCATTCCTTAATCAATGTATTTTTTTTTTCTATTTTACAAATGTTTATTTTCTCTTATTTCTTTAAGTTTTTTAATTAGCCCTAGTTAATTGGTATAGAATGAAATGGATATCAAGATAAAGTTTGGAATATCAGCATTCATTGTAATACTAATTCAGTCTACTTTAAAATTAATTGGTGTGTTAATCACTGGTAGCCTTAGTTTTTTATCCGAATCTGTTGATACCATTACCGATATCTTTTTCGTATCTCTGACTATTTATTCATTATTCCAGAGCCAAAAACCTCCAGATTATGAACATATGTATGGCCATATGAAAATCGATTCATTAGGAGGATTAATACAAGGAATTGTGTTAATTTGTCTGTATTTTTTCCTAATCATTAATGCTATTCAAACCATGATTAATCAATCATTTATGATAGCGGCCCCCGAAACAGGATTTCAAATAATTTTAATTTCTTTTATAATTAACCTCATATTTTCAAGAATTTTAATATGGCAAGGAAAAAAAAGAAACAGTTTAACGTTAGAAATCCAAGGATTGAATTTATTTCAGGATTCAATGCGAGCAATGATTGTGATATTAAATTTTATATTAGCACTTTTTTTTAATATTCAATATTTAGATCCTGTTTTTAGTATTATAATATCTCTTTGGATTATATTTTCTGCACTGAAATTATCAAAGAATGGAATTGAAGATTTAATTGATGTTAACCCCATAAACCAAGTTATTTTAGAAGAGATAAAACAGAAAATCTTCAACTTAGATCATGTAAATGGAGTAGAAGAATTAAAAGTTAGAGCTATTAGTAATGAAATGTTTTTCGAAGTTCATTTAGCAGTTGAGGATCATATTTCAATAATTCATGCTAATGAAATCACGAAAGCAATTCAATCGATGAGTAAATTATATTTCCCTTCTTATAAAGTCGAAGTTGTTGTTGAAATGAATCCTCTCGCAGGAGAACCTTCACTTGGAGAGAAAATCCTTAACTTACTTCATTCAATGAAAAGCGAATTTCACGAAATTATTGATTTTAAGGATTTAAACATTTTTCGAATTGAAAAAAAATATTTCCTATCTTTATCAATTGTTGTTGATGACAATTTATCTCTTGAATCAGCCCATGATATAAGTAATAAGTTTGAGAAAGAATTAAAAGAGCAGGTTCCAATTATTTATCGAATCATTACACACATTGAATCCGAAGCCATAATAAAAAAAGGAACCACAAAACAATTAATTTGCAAATCTTTTAAACCTGAAGAATTAGAAGAAATTAAAACGAAGTTGGAGAAAATTCTCAGAAAAAGACCAGAGGTAAAAGGGTATCATGGTTTAGAATGCTGGTTCACACCTGATTATTGTATATTGGAGCTACATATCTTTTTTGAAGGAACACTAAATATTTCAATAGTGCATAACATCATAACTGATCTGGAAAAAAAGGTGAAGGAGGAAATTAATATTGAAGAATTACAAGAAATAATTTTTCATTCTGAACCTATAACAGGTCGAACAGACGGAATAATTTTCTAAGATAAATATTACCCATATCAAAATGGAAAATGAAATTTATCTAGTTCCAACTCTTTTTGTAAAAATTTTATATCCTCCTGAATACTTCTATTAATTGGAATACCATATTTTTTTCTCTTTTTTTCCTTCAAATATTCTTTTTCCCCAGCAGTATAGATCTGATTGCATCCAGGAGCTTTTCTTGAATTTCTAAGTGATCTCATAATATTGCCTGAAGTTTTTTTAAATTGTTCCACAGGAATAAAATTTTCAATATTTATAGCCATGAAGAAATGACCCACTTTTAAACGTTTTTGTTCATTTTCAATTACTCCAGCAGTATCTTTAAGATAAACTCCATTTTGAAGTGCAGATGATAAAATCTCTACAAATGTAGCATACCCATATCCTTTATATCCTGAAGTTGATTCTCCAACCCCTCCTAATGGTAAAAGAGCAGCAGTAGAATCTTCCAAATTATGCAATACTTGGGCGGGATCTCTTTGCGATTTTCCATTTTTATTAATAGTTACTCCATTTGGAAGATCTCTATGAATTCTATCATAAACTTCGACTTTTCCTCTTTGAATAATCGAGGTTGCACAATCAATAAGAAAGGGGAAATTCTCATCTGTTGGTACACCAGCAGTTAATGGATTTGTGCCCAACATTGGCTCTACTCCAAAAGTTGGAGGAACAGCAGGTCTTGCATTAGTTGTAGTAATACCAATCATCCCTTCTTTTATTGCCATAAGAGAATAATAACCAGCGATCCCAAAATGACTTGAATTTCTGACAACAGTAATACCAATTCCAAATTTTTTAGCTTTCTTTATCGCTAATTTCATAGATTTATATCCAATCACAGGTCCCATTCCGCATTTTCCATCGATTACTGCCGTAGTTGGTGTTTCTTTAATGATCTCTATTTCAGTTTTAGGATTATATATTCCCTTTTTAATACGATCAAAATACATTTTACATCTTTGTATTCCATGGGAATCAATTCCCCTTAAATCAGAAATAATCAAAACATTTGCAATGATTTCTGCATCCTTCTCAGGTACATTAAGATGAATAAAGACTTCTTTCATAAAATTTTCAAGAGTATTGTAATCTATATATACCACATCTTCAGAGTGATCGTGAGCGTCTTTTTTAATTATTGTCATAACTTTCATAAAAAAATTTGATAAAGTTTAACTAGATTTCTTTCTATTTAAATAATTTAATATCTAAGATAAGTTGAAAGTTAGTGGATTTCAACAAAAAAGTAAATTTCTTGGGTGAAGTTACCTGAATAAGATTAAAAAAGAGAATTAAAATTGAAAATTATAATTACTCAATCCTAATTCTTTCTGCATTGTTTTAATGTCTTGTTGTAAATTTTTATTAATGGGAATTCCTGTTTGAACTCTTTGCTTTTCAGCAATAGATTCCTTTTCTCCAGCAGTATATATTCGTTCAGCTCCAGGTATCTTTTTAGAATTTCTTAAACCTCGCATAATTGCTCCTGCGGTTTCTTTAAATGATTCTAAGGGTATAAAATTTTTTATGTTAATAGCTAAGAAGAAATGTCCAACTTTTAAACGTTTTTGACCATCTTCAACTATACCAATAGTATCTTTCAAAAATATACCATCTTGTAATGCAGCAGATAAAAGTTCCACTAACGTTGCATAGCCATATCCTTTATACCCAGAAGTTTCTTCCCCTTTACCTCCTAGTGGTAAAAGTGCAGCTTTCCCTTTTCCTAAATCCTCCAATACTTTACCCGGATCTGTTTCTGTTTTTCCCTTATCATTAATTACCACTCCATCTGGAAGAGGCTTATTTATTCTATTATACACTTCCACTTTACCTCTTTGAATTATAGTTGTAGCACAATCAATAAGAAAGGGAAATTTTTCGTCAGTAGGGGCTCCTATAGTTAATGGGTTTGTACCTAACATAGGTTCCACCCCAAATGTAGGGGGCATTGATGGTCTTGCATTAGTGACTGCTAGACCAATCATTCCTTCCTTTATTGCCATTAATGAATAGTATCCTGCTATTCCAAAATGAGTAGAATTTCTTACAGCAACTGCCCCTAAGCCATACTTTTTAGCTTTCAAAATAGCCATCTTCATAGCTTTATGCGCTATAACGTGCCCCATACCACAACCACCGTCTATAAGAGCAGTTGTGGGCCCATCTTTAAGTATTTTTATCTCTGTTTTTGTATTATAAATTCCTTCTTTAATTCTATCATAGTACATTTTACAACGTTGAATTCCATGGGAGTCAATTCCTCTTAAATCAGAGGTTATTAGGACATCAGTAATTATATCCGCATCTTTTTTAGGGACTCCTAGACCTATAAATACATCTCTCATAAAATTTTCAAGAGTCTTTGGGTCTATATAAACTATTTCATCAGACATTTTAAAATCCTTTTTTCTTTTTATGGAATAAAAATTGATATCTAATTAATTCTAAAATATTTAAATATTCTATATTAAATTTAATTAAGCAAAGAAAGTATGGATAGAATAACCCCAGGAATACATTTACTAAGTATTATTAGCATATTATGTTACTTTTTGAATCCTCATTTAGTTTTTCTTATTTATGATATTAAATGATATGAAAACTAAAGTAGAAAGGAAATTCTTTAAAGAAGTTACTATCGATGATGATGGAGAGGGTTTTGTTTACGTATTTCCAGATACTAAGGAATTTATTTCAATTATTAAACGAGATCTAAATAAGAAATTAATTTCTACAGAAAAAGATTAATTTAAAAGTAGATAAAAACCCGATTCTCGATTATAATCCTGCTGATATGACCATATAATATGCCCCTCCACGCCCTTACCATAAAGCGTGAACACCTAAACTTACGGTTGCTCCATCCCTGGCCTATCCGTTTTTGTTATTACGGGCTTTTGCATTCCCTACAGAAAGCAACGCCACAGGCACCCACCATTATGGGGAGCGCTTCGACAGAACATATAATTGGATACCAGCAACTCATACAATCTTAAACCGAGCATTTTCCGCCATGTGCATTTTGCGGTTCGTCCAGCAAGGGATTGCAGACATTGCACAGCTTGTCCAATATTGAATAATTCTTTTTTGAATAAAAATTATTGGATAATATTGATCGACTCTCATTAATAAGAAAAAAGAGTATAGAAAAAAGGAGAATGAAGATATTTATTTCATTTTGATTTTTTTTTACTAATCGAGTCCATTTCCTTTTTCTTCGAATTTAAGTAAATATTCACATATATTATTATCACTTTTTAGGATACATTCTTTTATTGTGCCTTGATATTTATAATTGGGATCCATTTCATTTAAAAAGCCATACGTATACGGGAAACAAATGCTATCTTGTACGATTTCTGCATATTCGGGATTGTCTTTAAATTTTCCTCCAATTGGGCAAAATTTCTTTGAATATTTCATTGTTACATGTAGAGTATTCTCATTTAATTTTGTAATTCTTGGTTTAGTTTTTAAAACTTGATAACTTACTCTTAAACCATTTTCTATTCCTGATATTCCCCTAGTTTTATAAAGTTTCGCCAATCTAGCTCCTAAACGAGATGATATAGATTTGGGCAAATTAGGGCCTCCAATCTCAATCATTTCTTGAATATAAGCTTGAAAAAATTTTAATGCATGCTTTGTCATTAAATCTCACATTTACTTTAAAGATAGTTCAATAGTGATTTTAAATAAAAAAATTAAAGAATCATTAAAGCTATATGTTAATATTAATTCAAGAAAAGCATTTTAAAGCAAACTAATATGGAGAATATATGTTTACTCTCTAACTAAATGATTAAATTAATAGTGATTAAAATTTTCCTTTTCTTGTAATTGTAAAATATATCGACAATATTTGGAATTATTAGCTACTATGCATTGCTTGATTTCCGCTTCAAATTGGAATTCTGGGAACAACTTTGTTAAAAAGCTCCTTGTATATGGATAACAAATATTTTCTTGAATGATTTTTGCTTGAGGTGGATTAGTCTTTCCTCCAATCGGACAGAATTTATTACGATGTTTAATGGTTATATCATAAGTGTGTTCGTCAATTTTTTTAATTGAAGGATTAGCTCCTAATACTTTATAACTGCGATTTAATGCTGTTTCAATATTTTGATTTATTCCTCTTTCTTTATATAAAGTTCCTAATTTTGCGCCCAACTTTGTTGAAATTGCTCTAGGGAGATTTTCTCCTCCAAGATCAATCATTTCATTAATATATGCGTGAAAAAATTTTAGTGCATCTTTTACCATACAATCAACTAAATGAATTGTGAATAATTATTATTAGAATAATTATTCTAAAGCTTAATCTACATGAAAAATCAAATTAGATCTATTTAAATCTATGGTTTTTTGGACAATTAAGACACTTTATTGATTAAGGTTTAGTGAAAAACGTAATAGACGATCTTTATCTTCTTCTGCATAATCAATTCCTATTCTTTTCCCCAATACTATATTTTCCTTATTAATTTTTTCACCTTCTGTAAAAAAGAGCTTAGAATCTGAAGCACATGAATCAGTAGCGTTGAATTTTTCCTTTGTTATATTTAATGCCATACATAATTTTCCTGGACCATCTAATAAATTTTTGTAATTTTTACCAGTTTTTACGCTTCTATATTCTTTCATTAGATTAATACCAGAGATAGGATGTAGTTGTCTTATAAGAACAGCACAGGGGACTCCCTCTGGTTCTGTAATAACATTAAGGCAATAATACATTCCGTATATAAAATAAACATATAGGGTACCTGGTATTAGATACATTATTTTAGTCTTCTCAGTTTTTTTATAATTATAAGTATGACACGCTTTGTCTATAGGACCTAAGTAAGCCTCAACTTCAATAATTCTTCCAACAATATTTCCTCTTTTCGTATTTCTCACTAAATATTTACCTATTAATTCTTTAGCAACCTCTACTGTATGTCTGTTAAAAAAATCCCTATTTAACCTTTTCAATTCACTCAAAATTTAGTATTTAACCATATTAATAGAAGAATTAATGTTTAATTCAAAAAGATTTTGAATTTAAAAATTACACATCAACTAATTGATGAGAAATATCAAGATTTTGGCTTTCTTGATAAGCTTTTTCAACGTATGTGAGGATATCTTGGTCTTGAAATAAGTAGAGTGATAGAGAACTTCTAAGTATATAATATGAGATTTGATCATCAAGTGAGAGGGTTTTCTTCTTCCCAATTTCATTCACTAGTCAGAGTGCTTCTTCTAATTTTCCTTCCTTTATAAGTTGTTTTTCTTGTGTTAATTCCTTAACATCTGAATTTGACATAAGTTTAAATTTTTTTAATTTCTTGTTTAACTCACATTGAATTTCAGACTTAGAGACATATTTACGTAAATTAAAGTGTTTTTCTTCTATATTGGATAATTCGTCAGGTTTTAAATACTGTAAGCAGTTTAAACGATGATTAAATTTAAAGTCTCATCAATTTTTAAGTTAATTAAGAATAAGTACAAATCTGTGTAATAAATCTTTTGGCTATTAAGCTTGAATTCAAACAAAAGATTAACTTATTATTCATTTTTTCGAAGTTTATTTTTCTTCAATTCAAATATGGATTTTAGCGGTAATGAAAAATCGAAATAAATGAATGCGCTATTTGTATCCAATTCATGTTCTCTTACGAGTTTTTCTAATTTTAACATATATTCTAAACGTATATCGAAAAATTTCTCATAGCATTCTTCGTCTAAATATATGAGATTAAACCAAGGTCGTGATATATTTAACCAATACTTTGTATATATCTGTTTAGCTATTTCAGTATCATCCAAATTATCCTTCAAATGATTTAATAAAGGATTTAAATAATCGAGTAATTTTTTGCCATTGTATATTGCCTTCTGATAGTTTGTAAGTTCATATTCATAGAAATTTAGAAGTTTTTGGGGATCACTTGAAGAAACTATATCCTCAAAATCTGGCACTTCCTCCTTAACTTCAGAATTTATACGATAATATTTTGCAGGAATCTTTCCTTCTTTTAATAGGCTTTCTTTCCTTGAGCGTACAAGCCCATCTTCCTCCATACTTCGTAAAACTCTTGATAGAGTAGATTTGTTTCTCTTTGTTAATTTAGCTATGTCAGATACGTTTTTTTCATGATAAATTTGTAGAATCATCCAAATATCATACCTTAAGGGGTGTTTATCTATTAATTCTTCCCAGTTTTCTTCTGTACTTGGAAAATAAGTTTTAAATTCTTTTTTTATCAACATTGTCTATACATCCTTTATCCGATTTTTTTCTCTTTTTTCTTTAATGAATAAAAATACATGTATTCCTTAATTATAAATTGTACGGCCTTATATTTATTCTTTTTTATAAAATGCTTGCTTATAATTTAATTTTTGATCATAAGATTTATATATGGATCGTTGCATATTATTAAAATAATGCAACTTATCCGTTGCACAGTATTTAAATCAATGCAACCAATTTTTTGTATAATTTAAAAAACAATATAAAAAAAAAGTGCGAAAAATATGAAAAAAAGTACAATAACAACTTTTATTCTAGTACTAATGACATTAGGATTTACAATAGGGTTCCTAGCTTTTGTAGTTAAACCTGCAAGTGCATGGTCCCGGCCAAAAACTTTTATTGTATCTCCTTCTGGTGAAGATGATACTGCTAACATTCAAGCTGCGTTCGATGCAGCTATTGGAGCAGGATCAAGAAGCAGAGTTCAACTAACAGCTGGCCAATTTTATGCTAGTAATATTCTCGTTCAGAACTTTAATGGAGTATTCAAAGGAGCAGGTAAAGATTTAACAAAGATTGATACCCTTCGCGGAAAAAATCCAGCTCTACCTGGAATAAAGCTAATCCAAACTGATCCTGACGATCCCTCTACTCTGTATCCCTTCTCAATATGGTTTCTTTTTGAGGATTGCAATATAGAGATCCGTGATTTATGCTTTGAGATCACGGCAATTGATCCAGCTGACCCTTGGCAAGCATTTTATGAGACATCTACGGCAGTTAGTAATATAGTAAGAATAGCGGGGCACTCAAATTCAGTATTTAAATCTGTTAAGTTTAAAGGATACAATGGTAATGCCCAGGGCAATGTTATTGGTGGTCGTGAATATTTTAACGAAGCAGGTGGTCTTATGATTTCTGCTGACCCAGTATATGGGAGACATAAAATAATTGCTTGTTCATTTGAAGATACTATGACGAGTTTTGTGGTAGCTGGTTTATTAGATGGAAAATTAAGCTTCTTATACAATAAGCTTAATTCTGTTTCAGTCGGGATACAATTGATTGATAACTTTGGTTCCATTTTGGAATTTTCCTATAATGAGCTTTATTCTTGTGTTGAAGGAGTGTTTATATTGCATGGAGATGTTCCCATTATTGGAGTAGAGCCTGAAATTTATCAGCATATTGGCTTATATCGAATTAGGCACAATACTATCCAAGCACTATTTGCTGGTATTGAATTAATGGATTTCGATTCCTTATTTTATGAACGGGAAACCACAATTAAAGCAAAAATTTATCGCAACAATATAATCATGGAGGAAGATAGTTTTGCTGGGATATATGGATTTTGGGTACATGATGTACAAGTCATATGTAATGAATTTACAGGTCTAGGATTAGCCGGAATATGCATCGGAATAGACGATTGGCCCGGTTTATGGGCTCCATGTACAAATTGGTTTATGATAGGAAACGATATGCATAATTTCCAAGCTGACCTGGCTCCCATCTGGCTTGGACTTGGAAGCAGTAATTGCTATGTTATTGGGCGAAATACAGCTGAAACAGTATTAGATGAGGGTACCGATAATTTTATATGGGAACTGCCCCCATGGTGGAATTAAAATTGATTCCATAATTGAAAAATTAACTAAAAATTTAAAAATAGAAGGAATGAGTTTGGACATATAGCTTCTCAATTAATTATACCTAAACCAGCAATCCTTCTATATTTCTTTTTTTTTATTACCCAATTTTGCTCAAATTTTCAAAATTAAAGTGGTTTGTGTTTGTACGTTATTATGTAGAAATTTATTTTTTCAAAAAAGAACGTAAATGGAACATTCGCAGCAATTGTTCATCCAAATGGGCAAAATCCATTCGTTTATCAATAGAAATTCTTGATTGTTTTAAATTCTCCCATCTACTTAATTGTTTAGCCAATTCCTCTTGCTCACTAGAAACTCTTATAGCTAATCTGTTAAATCCATATTTTTCGCATATTTGCTGTGCTTGAGTCAAAGATCGTTGGGCCATTTTTAAATCCAAGATTAATAAAAAAATTTTTGACTGGAATATATAACTTTCAGCTAAATATAAGGAAATATTTTGATTTTCAGCAATGGCCAGTATTCGCGTAATACAGGATTGTAATTCGTCCACTACTTTCAAATCATTAGTGTCACATAGCTCAACTAAGAGTATATCACAGAGGTGAAGAAGGGCTTTAATTTTAATATCCCACCAAACGATCTTTTCTTCAACAAACTGCTGAAATAATTTTTTAGCTTTTACTCGATCACCAGCTTTAGGACTTATTTTTAACATCAGTATCTTATCTAAACGATAAATAGCATCATTTAGCTTGCTTTTCTCTTGATCTATAAACAGTTTCATACGATTAAAATATCCTTGTGCTTGGTCATAAGAGTTCATATGGATAGCTAATTCAATCAGAGAGTCTAGAACGAAAATTATCATCCCAATGTTATTTCTTTTTTCAAAACCTATCAGACTTCTCTCAATACAATTTAAGGCACGAACTAAATCATTCTGTTGGTAATAAGTAAGTCCCATGTTATTAAGAAACATTGGAATTAAGTATTTGTCATTTATTTCCTTGGCAAAGGTCAAACCTCGTTTGGCATACTCCATAGCCCCTTCCAAATCTCCATTATACGACAAAATGACCTGAATACCTAAATAAAGATGAGGTATATTCCGATTAAACCCACTTTTTTCAAGTGTTAAGCCCCTCTCGTAATATCCTTGAGCTTGTTCAATTTCTCCTTTAAATAAATAAATTATTCCAAGTTGAGTAAGAGATCGAGCAATATCTTGTTTGTTACCTAGTTCTTCTTGCAATATTAAAGCCTCCTTCGTGAGTTGCAAGGATAGATCTAATTCACCTTTGTCCAAGTAAAAAAAGCCTTTAAGAAATGCAATTGATGCCTTCCTCCGCACTAGCTCTTTTGACGGTTCTTGAGTAATACGTTTGAGTAGACTTTCGCTTTTTTCAATTATTTCAGAAACTTCATCTAATCTTCCAAGAAAGCCTAATGCTTCAGCCACTTCAATAGAGGCGTCAAGGGATTGGAGGAGACTTCCCAGTCTTTTGCTCTCTTGATAAGTTTGTTTAGCAAGCTTGAGGGCATCCTCGTCTTGTCCCAATCTATTCAAACATGTACTCTTGAGGATTTGGCAGGTAAATTTTTCTTGAGAAGGAAGATTAGCCTTTTTTTCAAGATTATCTAATATTTGGAGGGCTTCCTTATACTTACCCTCGTTCTTAAGTAGTTCTACCTTATCTAATTTCTTTATCTTTGAAAATTGCATTTCTTTGAGTTAATGACGAAATTTTGAATCTCATAATTTTCTTGGTTAATAGAAATTAGGACGTTCTTGTATAAAAATTATTATTTCTACTAAGCGTTAAAAATCAAATTAATAGTCTCTGAGAGTCAATTCTTTTTTAAGAAACGATTCCAATTTGGGATTACAAGCAATAAAAGGAAATTTTAGATCTATAGATAATTCTTGTTCAATATCAATTCCATCTAATGAAAAAATTTTACCTCCTGCCTCTTTAATAATAAGCAATCCGGCCGCAGTATCAACCAAACGATTACTCTCTCTTAAATTAATAAATGCATCTAAACTACCTTGAGCAATATGGCATAAAGTTAACGCAGTACTTCCCAATACTCTAATTCTATAAAATTTTTTAATAATTGAATCCAAGGTTTTTATTTGTTCGTCAAATTTTCTCATAGAGAGATTTAATTCAAAAAGACATTTCTGAGAAATATCTAGCTTAGAAACGTGAATTCTCTTACCATTGCAAAATGCTCCTTTCCCTTTTACTGCCCAGAATAAATCCTTTGTAGTTAAATCTAAAACAACTGAACATCTAATATCAGAAACATTTTTCCCAATTGCATAAGCTATAGAAACACAACAATAAGGAATTCCTCTAACTGCATTATTTGACCCATCTACAGGATCAATTATAATTACATTTTGATTTTTAATTGCCGTTTCTTTATTTCCAATGTATTTCTCCCCTATTTCTTCACTTATTAATAAAAGATCAGCTTTAGCATTTTGTAAAGTTTCAATCACAACTTTTTCTGCAATGAGGTCTATGTGCATTGAAATATCTCCCCCTGCCCCCCTTTGAGATGTTTTTGCTGCTTTTTTAGAACCTAAAAGAGGATGAACTTTATCATATACATTTAAAGCAATTTGTTTTAAAAAGTTCAGATTTAAATCCAAGAATGTTCAACAAAATGATTAATTAAATAATAAAATAAATTTAAACAATTAATCTTTATTAAAGGTTAGAAATATCAAAGTCCTGCTTTATAATCTCAATTAAACTGCTGCTTTTAGTAATTCTAAGTTGTACAAAGCTATTTTCAAAAATAATTTTTGGACCTTTATTTAATTTTTTTTTTAAATAAATTATATCAATTTTCTCTTTGAGTAACCATTCTGAGATTAAAATTCCTTTTCTTTTTTCCTCATTTCTGTATTTATTTGTAACAATATGGTAATTTTTTAGCTTAGTGAGGTTATTTACTTCTTCAAATTCTAATATAGCAAAAAAAGAAGATTCACCAAAATGTTCCGATATTATAGAATCTAAATCTTTATTAGTTGTTAAAGGTACGGCAATTTTAATAATCTTTTTTGGTTGAGCTTTAGCAATAATATTTGTTTTAAAGATCTGAGGGAATTTCGTTTTGATTTTATTTGAAATTGCATTTTTAAGTGATTCAATTTGATCTAAATGAATTTGTTTTTTTACACTTATAATAACTTCGAGAAAAATATAGCGACCATATGATCTGACTTCTAGATTTTCTATCCTTTCTACAATAGTAAACTGTTCAATTAATCTATAAAGCTCGTTTCTTTTTTCAAATTCAATAACAGCATCTAATAACGTTTTTGTTGAGTTTAAAAAAATATCATATCCTCCTTTAATGATAAAAAAAGTAATAATAAGACCAATTATTGAATCTAGCAAATAAATGCTAAATAAACTACTTACAAAACTTATTATTACCGAACCGGATATAAAATTGTCATATAATTTCTCACTAGCTTCAGATTGTATTATAGGAGATTTTGTCCTTTTACCAATCATTTTTAGATAAAATGTTAATAATAACGAGATTGAAAGGGAAATTATTAAGAAAAGAAATATTTCATAAGAAACTGTAATTGCTTTTGAAAAGCCTTTGAAGAATTCAAAAATTTGTTTAATTGATTGAATTAAAATATTATATGCTGTAAAGAAAATGAAGATTGAAATTATAAGGCTGAGGATATTTTCTATCTTATAATAACCATAAGGAAAACGCTCATTTGGTTTTTTATTTGAATAAATGATTCCTATTAAAGCAGCAAGCCCCATAATTATATCAGTAAGGCTATCAAAAGCATCTGCTTGAAGAGCTAAACTATTAGTCAAAAAAGCAAAAATAAGCTTCAAGATGAATAACCCTAAATTACAGCTTAATAATAATGAATTGACAAAGGTTGGGTTTTCATAAAATTTATGATCCATTTTCGGAGCGGTTATTTGATTATTTTATTCTTTTCAATTATCCATTTATCTACAATGAGGTTTTGGTATCTATTTTTACTATTTATATCATAATTAGAATGTATAGTACTTTTAGGAATCCAAAATTCTTCTCCTGAATTTAATGTTACTAATAATGCTTTTGGACTTTCAACTTTAATTTTTGCTTCGACTTCGATAGTATCTACAGAAACGCCATATTCTGTAGTTTCTACTACTTGTAACCCATCCCTCGCAGTAATATGTTCTGAAAATAAACCATATTCTCTTTCTTCATCTATCTTTTCTTGCTTAGATTTTGTTTCAAAAGTACCACTTGTAGCAAACTCAATTTTTTCATTTAAAATATGCTCTAAAATCAAGGTCATAAAATTCAGATTAGGAAACCGCAATTTCTTGGTATAATCCCCAATTTTGATACGAATAATTTGACGTGACTCATCCTCCCAACCTACGTAAATCTCTGTTTGCCGATCCTTGAATACGTGATATCCCCTCCAATTCGCACTTCTTTTTTTAAATACTTCTAAGATACAAATTATTTCTTCAATTGAAAGTTTAACGGTCTTCCCTTCTCCTTTAGCAGTTTGTTCCCATGAGCCATCATCTCTCCTATTTATGCAACTTAAAAAAATATAAGGGACTAATTTTGCTGGACTTGCGATGGTTATGCTCGTTTTTTGTCCGAAAAATGTTTTGGTATGAAAATCTGCCATATGCTTTCTATTTAATTTTGATTAATATGTTTATTTTAACATTATATTTAGAATTATATAAATATCACATTTTAAATCTGTGCATTTAATTATAGGGTTGAATTTTTAAAACAACAAGAAAAATGAGGTTTCATTTTAATTTTTTAAAATTTACTTAATCTATTTTTTTTGACATTTCTAACTTAACTTCACATTTTTTTATATCTTCATTCGAATAAGCAATTAAATCTGTTCCTGTTAAATTAAATCCATTTTTTCGATAAAAAGAAATGGCAGGAAAATTTGAACTCTGACATTCTAAAGTTAATGCTCTACAATTCCATTTTTTAGCTCTTCCTTCCGCAAAATCTAATAATTCTTTACCGATTCCTTGATTTCGATATCTTTCATCGACTTCAATATCCCATAATCTTGCTAAATTATTCCATTTCTGATAAATAACACAGATCCATCCTACTTCAACATTATTATTATTCAGAGCTATAAAATATTCCGCATTATCAATATTATTATCAAATACTACGCCCTCAATATTTTTGACAAATACTTTAGAAAAGGTTTTTTTTATTATATCGATTATCCATCCATCATCTTGATTTTTTGTTTTAAATTTAACATCATAAAAATAATTTGATTTATAACTAAATATCGTTTTTTTATTGTCGGGGTAATCTTCTTGAAAGATTTGTTTAATATTCATTATTTTTACACCTAGATAAAAGAATGAGAAATTTTATTAGAAGATTTATACATTTATTTAATAATTTCTTAATGACTCAAATTTGAAAATATTTAAAGCATCATTTTGATTTAAAACATAAATAAGGTTCATAAGAGGGTAAAATTGAAAGGGCTTACATTAATTCAATCTCAACAAGTACGGATTCAGGAATCTGAATCTTCATGATAAGGTGCATACTTCTTTCATTAGCAATTATTTCAAAAAGGCGTTTATGAATACGCATTTCAAATTTTGCCCATGTAGCAGTTCCTTGACCAGAGGGAGCCTTTAAAGTAGGAACTTTTAATCGTTTAGTAGGTAAAGGAATAGGACCGTATTTTTTGATCCCTTGATTTTTACAAACGGATTCTATTTGTTCACATACGGAAAGTAAAGCATCAAGTTCTATGCTAGACAGTCTTATACGTGCTTTCTGCAAACGTTCTTTTCCTCCAGATATTTGTTGATTCTATTGATTATCTTTAATTTGTATTATTTTTAAGCAACACTTTTAAGTATTATTTAGCAAAATACAACAAAATTTATTAATCTTTTACTAAATCTTCTTAATATTTGTAAGAACGATAATTATTGTTAAAATAAATATTTTATTATCTAATCCAATAAATTTATACCAGAAAATATAATTTAAATCCTAAAAAGAATATATTTACTAAATTAACGAGATCTAAATATTTTCAATGGTTTTAAGCATATAAAAAATTAAAATAATAAAGAGATCTGAAATATTTATTAAAAAGATCTGAATCAATTTTAGAAAATGTTTAACTTTAAGAAAGAGCAGCAAGTTTTTGATTTTGGTGCAATAAAGATTGGTGGTAATGTAGGTCAATATCCTACAGTTTTAATAGGAAGTATTTTTCATAAAGGTGATAAAATAGTCTCCGATGAAAAATTGGGGATATTTGATAAGAAAAAAGCAGAAGAATTAATATTTTTGCAGAAAGAGCTTTCAGATAAAAGTGGAAACCCATGTATGTTAGATGTGGTTGGGACACATGAACGAGCTTTAAAGAATTATATTGATTTTATATCAAATCTAACAAATGAGCCATTTTTACTTAACGCTATAACATCTAATCTTAGAATAAAATTATTAAAATATATAGAAGAAATAGGGTTGAATGATAGAATTATATACACATCGATAAATTATACAGCAACTAAAGAAGAGTTTTATGCTATTAAATTATATAAAATTAAGTCTGCATTAATACAATCTTTAAATCCAAGAAATCCAAGAATTACTGGAATGATAGATATCTTGATTGGTAAAAATGGAAACATGGGATTAATTGAGATGGCTAAAAAATTTGGTGTTAAAAATCTTTTACTCTTCACAAATGTATTCGAGACACCCACGATTGGCATTGCTTCGAGAGGAATTTATAGATTAAAAAACTTGATTGGACTTCCAACAGGAACTGCTCCTGTAGGTGCAGTAAGTAAATGGTGTGTAGGTAATAATTTGTTTAAAGGCAAATTTAAAGAAGCCTGTGAATCTACTGGAGTAACCTTAGCCCAGGCTATGGGTGCTGATTTTATCATTTATGGCGCTCTAAAAAAAGCAGAATATATTTTTCCCGCAGCTGCAATTGTTGATGCAATGATAAGTTTAAACTCAAGAATTACTTTTAAAATAAGAACGACAGAAAAAAATCACCCCATCTATAAACTTGCCTTCTAATATATAAAAAATGAATTGGAATCTAGGTTTTGGAAGCAGGAAAGCGCTTAAATAAATCCTAAGAGGAATTTATTTCCTAAATTTACATTCTCCAAATACTTTTTAGCAGCTTTCAAGCATTTAAGCGCTTGTTGTTTTGGAGTTATTGGTAAATCTCGCATTTGATAAGCACCGTGGAAAATTAACAGACTATAAGGAATTTTTGGATTGACTTCGCTAACAAATTTAGCGATTAATTCAACCTCCTCGTAGTTAACATACCCCGGTACCATTAATGTGCAAGCGCTCAACTCTGGCATATCTTTTTCCCGTGTACTAAAATATTTATCGGCTAAAAATTTAAAATTTTGAAAAGTTCGGGTATTACTGACTCCACATAATGCGATATTCAACCTTTCGCTAAAAGATTTTAAATCAAATTTGATATTACCTCCTGATTTAATAGCAATTTGCATGCACTTTTCAACCAAGCTTTTATTACCACTACCATTCCATTCCCAACAGATTCTTATTTTTCTTTTCTCAAGAATCATTTCCGCTAAATTTATTGAAAAGGGCAATTGTGCTTCAGGAGTTCCTCCAAAATAACATAAACAAGTAATTTTCTCATTATTAATAATTTGATTTGCTAAAGTTTTCACATCAACTAAATTCCTTTTTGAAAAATTCTTATGTGACGCATTTTGGCAAAATAAGCAATCAAATGTACATCCATAAAGGAATGCAGCATATGAAAATGTTCCAAACTCCGGTCCGATATAATCTGAATATTTAGGATATCCTTTTGAGGTTCCAGCAGGACAAAACCATGCATTACAACAGTTTGTTGGATTAGCATCTAAATATCCATTAATGTATCCTTTAGTTTTACTCGGTAGAGGGAGATACCCCTTTTTATTTTTTTGTATATTTCTTAACCCGCAATAACTAATATCATTCTCAGAAAGGGTACATTCATTAATGCAGTAATTACATCTTAAACTGGTAGAATTAGGATCTGCTTTTGGAG
>Ga0209427_10002262_pt1 | contig 22622 bp, 24 predicted proteins | sample DeeMarSWOR136_30_FD_187465 | JGI IMG/M metagenome (GOLD analysis project Ga0209427, IMG submission 187465) | Marine sediment microbial communities from White Oak River estuary, North Carolina - WOR-1-36_30 (SPAdes) (version 2) | ecosystem: Environmental > Aquatic > Marine > Intertidal zone >...
CAAACATGATGTACCTAGTTGTTTCAATGGGGGACTGGCACTGAACTTGCTCACCCGAGCATAGCCCAGCAGCTTTGTTAGAAGCGAACGGGCCAACTATGGTTCCTCAACTTCGGTGCGGCGCGAATGGACTAAGAAGCTGTCGCTCTCAATATTTCCTGGGCAACTGCCGCCCCTCACTACTGTGACACTATAATATAAGTATGTTGTTAAACAATTACTTACATATTATTTGTCATGTCGTATCAAGATGAAAAAATGCCTCTCAAACGGCGCCGATACTTAACTACTCCATGAAGATCATCAGGACCAAATCGATCGCTTGAACTACGCAATGTGTCCCAACGCAGGTCGGGCATCATCGCGTTCCAACGATTCTGCCGATTGGTACCGCTGACGGACCGCCTGTCTGCCCGAGAGGGACCGAACCGCTCAACGTGCGCGTTCCACTACTCTTCATGATGTAGTCGGTACTAGAGGCGCTGGCGCACAATCTCCCCAATCTCGGGGTCAGTCAGCACTACTGGATTGGTCTGCATGCTGCTGCCGCGCGCGCCGGCCACAATGCGCTCAATGTCGTAGGTACTCACACCATAACTACCGAGCAACGGGAGCTTCAGCCTGGCGGTCCACTCGTAGAGCGTGGCGACTAAGCCATCACAGGCTTCCTGTGCGGTTCGTGGCGGCGTCTCGGCGAGCAGCGCCCCGATGCGGGCGTACTTGCCAAGTGCCTCATGAGCCGGCGCGCGGGCGCGAAGGGTCCGTATATTGATCTCAGTCGCGGTGGCTACCAAGGTGCCGCACACGACACCGTGCGGGATGGGAAAGTAGGCGCCCAGTGGTGAGGCAAGTCCATGTACAGAACCGAGACCGGCCTGCGCAAGCGTGATGCCAGAGAGCAGCGAAGCATACGCCATGCGTGCGCGCCCGGCTCGCCCCGGCGCATCGGTTCCGCCCCGCCAAGCAGCGAAGAACCCATCGCGCACGGCCTCGATCCCAGACAATGCCAGCGCGTCGGTGAACGGGTTGGCGCGTGCGGAGACATAGGACTCGAGAAGCTGGGTAAACGCGTCCATGCCGTTGGCCGAGATCAGCTCGGGTGGACAGGTTGCAAGCAACTCGGGATCAACCACCGCGACTTGGGCCACCAATGCGTCGTGCCGGAAGGATTTCTTGAAACCCTGCGCGCCCTGCACACTCAACACGGCATTCTTTGTCGCTTCGCTGCCAGTCCCGGCGGTAGTTGGCACCGCGATCCAGGGCGTTGCCGGACCGCGGTAGGGAACGTTCCGACCGACGCCCTCGAGGTGGTCCATCACAGAGTTTCCGTGCGGCAGCAAGCCCGCGATCGCCTTGGCGGCATCGAGCACGCTGCCTCCTCCAATTCCCACCACGACATCCACGCGCCGGTCGCGAAATGTACGCACGCTGTCGTCGATCAGCTGTGGCGAGGGCTCGCCACCGACCGCAACCAGTTCTACCGACATGCCCGCGGCGCGAAATGCCGCCTCCAGCGTCCGCCAGTGCGTGGCAGCGCGCAACGAGCGGGCGCCACAGACCAGCAAAGCGCGCTGGCCAAATCCGGACGCCAGCCCCGGCACCTCACCTATCGAACCGGCCCCAAAGACAATGCGCGGCAGGCGCGCGATCGAGAAGCTGCCGGGAACGATCATTCCGGGAACAAACCGAGGTAGCTCACCCCAACGCGAGGACTGGCCATCCACGTTGTCACCGTGTCGCGCCACTGCAGGTAATGCGCAGTGCCCTTGTGTGCGGCGGCATCCCGGGCCGTGGCGTACGCTTCGTAGAGCACGAAGCGCGTGGGATCATCTGATGATTGGAGCACATCGAAGCGACGATTGCCCGGCTCCTGTACCGAGCCGAGATGATTGTGACGTGCGGCGACGATAAATTCTTCCACGTGCTCGGGCTTCACCTGTATATGAACGATCGTGACGTGCATAGTCCCCTCCTACTTGCCCAGATGCTCAGCAAGAAACGCCGCCGCGCGTTGCACGGCGTCCTTGCTGGCCAGGTCGTCCGCAAATGTACGAAGGTTGTCACCGCGGAAATCAAAGCCACGCCCGACTCCTGGGTAAACAAAGAGCTGAACCGGGCGCCTCTGGTCGCGCATCGCGCTTACCGAGGAATCGATGACACGCTTGCGCTGATACTGCTCGTTCTCGCCGACGAAGATCAGCGTCGGTAACGTTAGCGCGTCGACCTCCGGCGCATATTGATAGACCTGCGCCGGCTCCGGTGCATTCGGATCCTGCAGATGTGGATACCACGAGATGTAACAGGCCAAATCGCGCTCCTGTCGCTTGTAGGTCACGGCGAGCTTAAGCGTGTAGTAACCACCGCGCGTGTGCGATACCGCGCACACCTTTGGTCCCTTCACGTCAGGCAGCTTGAGCATCGCATCGAGCCCGCGGTTCAGGTCCCCCTCCAGTGTGTAGTCGTGATTCACGGGAAACGGAGCGATGTCGCGACCGCGATAGAGATCCGGCGCAAAGACGACATAGCCGCGTGCCGCCAGCCGGCGCGCCTGCAGCAAGATGAGATCGTCGAGTCCGCGACGCCCGTGCACGAAAAGTACGCCGGGCCATTTGTCCTTGCCTTTGGGACGGATGACCTTGACCGGTACTTCGACACCGTCGCTTGGGTAGGACAGCTCGCGGACCTCCAGTTCGTAGGTCACGGGCTGCGGAAGCCGGCCGTCCGCCCACCACGCTTCGTCCCACCACAGACTACGGTCCACCGGATCCGCCGCCAATGCGACGGCGCCCGCCAAGCCGAACGCGCACAGCAAAATCGCTACAGCGCTTCTCATGATCTCTCTCCGCGGAGTCGATTCGTCAGGAATGACCTTCAATACCAATCTTACACGCCAGGCATTGCGCTGGCATCGGGTGTGCCCACGGCGAATCGCCCGGCGCAGGCGATCGCCGGGCAACTCCGGGATTGGACGAAACGACTAGGGAGGAGTCAGATCAGGCAACGCGTGCCGTGATGCCGCCACGCGCGCGAATCAGGCGCTCGACGAAGAAACCAAGACGCCCGTCGGCCTCGTCCGGCACCGGCCACTCTTCCACGCGCTGAGCAAGCTTCTTGAAGGCGAGCGCCGCGCGACTGGATGGATAGGCCTCTACCACGGCGCGCTGTTTTTGAACCGCGAGCCGAAGTTGCTCGTCATGCGGAATACTGCCGATGTAATCAAGCGAAACGTTGCAGGACTTGTCGCAGCTGCGCGCCAGCTTGGCAAAAACCTCGTAACCTTCGCGCACACTACGCACCATGTTGGCCAGCACGCGAAAGCGCGCCACATCGCAGTCCGCCGCAAGCACCCGGATAAGCGCATGGGCGTCCGCCATCGACGCCGGCTCGTCACACACAACCACGACGACATCCTGCGAGGCGCGAAGAAAGGCGATCACGCCATCAGAAATGCCAGAACCCGTATCCACTACCAGCACATCCAGTCGTGTCGACAGTTCGCTGAAAGCGCGAACAATGCCCGCGTACTCCATCGGTCGAAGTTCCGCCATACGGCGCATACCAGATGTTGCTGGAACCACCTTTACACCGAGTGGTCCTTCGACGATGACCTCCTCGAGCGAACGGTCTCCCGCAAGCACATGCGAAAGGTTGAACTCCGGTTGAAGCCCAAGCAGCACATCGACGTCCCCGAGCCCGAGGTTCGCATCCAGCAGCATTACATCCCGACCATTGGCCGCCATCGCCACGGAAAGATTGGCAGCGACACTGGTCTTGCCAACACCACCCTTGCCGCTCGTTACGGCAATGACTCGTACCGGCTGAGCAGCGCTGCGGCGCGTGCGTGCCACGTGTTCCCTCACCGAATTGGTATTCATCATTGACTGCGTCCCTCCTTGTGGCGCCCCGTAAATGCGGGCATTCCCGGCTTCGCACGACACCTGCGGTGCAGGCCCATGAACTTCAACATACGGGAAATAGATGCAACTCCCGTTCCAACCTCAGGAGGTGATTTATAGCTTTGATTAGTTTGGGAAACGCGCTGCGCGCTTCCGTTCCCAAAACGCCGAGGGTTTGACTCGCCGCCAGCCTTTCGACGATGTTCGGGCATAGAGCCCCTGCGCGCGACAGGGGCTCACGGAGACTGGAGCACTTCAGAAACTGGACGCGACCTTGTCCTCGCCGCGCTGCAATCCGTATTTGCGCAACTTCTCCACCAGCGTCGTGCGTCGCAGACGCAAGCGCTCTGCGGCATGCGCAACCACCCCGCCAGCCTCCTCGAGCGCCTGCTTGATGAGTGTGAGCTCAAGATTGCTGAGGTGCTCCTTGAGATCGAGCCCCTCGCGCGGAAGGCGCGGCAGGGAAAGCGGATGCACCGGAAGTTCCTCGCCAGCGGCGATTGCACTGCGCGGCGCGCTAACCGACGGCACCGCTCCCTGCGGCCGGAACTTCTCGGGCAGGTCGTGCGCATCGACGACGCCATTCGGAAACAGGATGGCCAGTCGCTCGACCAGGTTGGCGAGCTCGCGCACGTTGCCTGGCCACTGGTAGCTTGCCAGTGCATCGACCGCGGCGTGACTGATCTTTAGTGATATGCGCTTCTCGTGCTGAAAGCGCCGCAGCAACTCCTCAATCAGCAGCGGCACGTCTTCGCTACGTTCGCGCAGTGGCGGCATGTCGATCGGGAAGACGTTCAGGCGGTAATAAAGGTCTTCACGGAATTTTCCTTCCCCGATGGCATGCTCGAGATTCCGATGCGTAGCGGCGATGATGCGCACGTCCGCCCGGATCGAGCGGCTTCCACCGACACGCTCAAAAATGCGCTCCTGCAAGACGCGCAACAACTTGACCTGCATGTGCAGGCTCATGTCGCCGATCTCATCCAGGAAAAGCGTCCCGCCCTCGGCCAGTTCGAAGCGCCCCTGCCGCGCGGTGATCGCACCCGTAAAGGCCCCCTTCTCGTGCCCAAAAAGCTCACTTTCCAGGAGCTCAGCCGGGATGGCGCCGCAATTAATCGGCACAAACGGTTTGTCTCGCCGCGGCGAAAAATAGTGAAGATTGCGGGCGACGACTTCCTTGCCGGTACCCGACTCCCCGAGGATCAATACGTTCGCGTCCGAGCCAGATACCTGCTCCACAAGCTTGCGTACACGCGCGATTCCCGCGCTATTGCCGATCAGCGACCGAAACAGCTCGGGATTGCGGCGACTGCTACGTGCAGCGCCGCTTGGCGTACGGCCCTCGCGCAAATCCTGCAACGCGTTGGCGAGCTGCGCATGACGCAGCGGCAGTTCAATGACTTCCATGCATTCGCGGAGTAGTTCAGGGTCAATCTCTGCGCGCGAGCGGCGATCGGAGATCAGGAGAGCCGGCAAATTGCCAGCGCGCTGGCGCAGACTGCGCAGGAAACTGCTCCCGTCCGGACCCGCGCAGGAAGGACCAAGCAGTGCGACCCACGGACCCAGACCATCAAACTCGATGCCATCGAGGGCTCCGACGCTGCGTACCCACACGGGCTCATAGCCCATAAATTCGACGATCGACTTGAGATATGCGCCGCGTTCGGGATCGGTTTCGACGACTAACAGTGCTCCATCTGCAGACATGCCATCCTCCGCTAAATCCTTGGCCAGACTTCCGGCGGAGCCGCGCGGCCAATGCCGTACGCCCACCCCACCCGGTCGGCCGTCCGGCGTGCTCTGCTTGTTTTTGCCGGCAACCCGGCACGCGGACGGTCCTGCCCAAGGATAGGCAATATCTGTGCCGGAAATTTGGCGCCTGAAATCAGGCAGTTAGCGACATGCCGGGCAAAGCATGTGACGGGACACTGGCACGATCTGTCGCGACCCGTCACCCGGCGGGTCCACCAAGTACTCAGAAATACAGGGTACCCCCGGGGGAGAGAACGTGGACCTTGGTGGCCGAGGTACCGAGCGCGCGTACGTATTCCTCGGGCGTCCCTTTGAGGTTCGGATTGGTGCCGTAGTGCATGGGGACCGCAAACCGGGGCTTGAGATACTGGTTGGTGGCGTAAGCGGCATCGACTGGGCTCAGCACGAAGTGTCCTCCGATCGGTATCAGCACCAGATCGGGCCGATAGTACTCGCCGATGAACTTCATATCGCCGAACAGGCCTGTATCGCCCATGTGGTAAAGCTTGAAGCCGTTCTCGAACTCGATGATGAATCCAGCCGGCTCGCCACCGACATGAATCTCTGTCTGACCGCTCTTGGAGTTCTGCCAGCGGAATTCCGAGCTGTGCTCGGCGCGAGTCATCGTGATCTTTATGTCCGGCCCCAGGGGGGTGATGACGCCACCCTTGTTGAAGCGCGGCGAGAGCTCCGGCGGAAGAATCTGGAGCGCCACCAGCGTGTCGTTGAGCCCGGCCGGACCGTAAAGTGGCACGCCGTGCTTCTTGGCCAGAGCCGGGCCATCACCCACGTGGTCACCGTGGGCGTGGGTCACCAGGATCAGGTCGACCTTTCCCAGCGCTGACAGGTCCTTGTACTTCTCAGGAGTCTTCGGGTTCTTGGTTAGGTAAGGATCGATCATGATCACCTTGCCAGAGACCGTCGTCACCTTGAACGCGGATTGGCCGAACCACTGAACCGTGACCTTGCCCGCCGTCTGCGCAGCGGCCGCTGCGCCCGCAAACCAGAGCGCGGCCACCGCCGAGGCCACTGACATCACGTTTCGATCGCGCATCACGTCACGGTCCTCCGCCCGCAAGGGCCTCCGAATCCGGCCAACGCCCTAGAGGGCCTCGATATGCCGAACCATGCGGCTACGCATCGCCTCATCGGGCAAGCGCCCGAACCCGGCGGCCATATTGTCGGCCATGTGCGTCACCTTCGCGGTCGCCGGAATAACGCAGGTCACGTTCGGATGCGAAATGACCCATTTCAGGAAGAATTGCGCCCAACTCTGACAATCGAACTCGGCTGCCCAATCAGGCAGTGGTTTGCCTTTCACCTTGGCGAAGAGATCGGATCTCTGGAACGGTCGATTGATCAGGGTCGCAATACCGCGCTCCGCTGCGAGCGGCAACAGCAGCTTTTCGGCCTCGCGATCGATGATGTTGTAGGTGAACTGGACGAAGTCGAAGCGTTCCTGCTTCAGCGCCGCTATCAGATCATCGTGCCGCCGCCCATGCGAGGTGGTGATTCCGATATAGCGCACGCGACCGTTCACCTTCCAGTCCTTGAGCGTCGTAATGTGCACCTTCCAGTCCCGCAGGTTGTGGATCTGGATCAGGTCGAAGCGTTTCACTCCCCACAGGCGACGCGAGGCCTCCATCTGCGCGATGCCCGCCTCCTTGCCGTCGGTCCAGACCTTGGTCGCGGCAAACAGACGCTCGTGGTTGGGAATGTGCGAGAGGATCACGCCGAGCGCTTCCTCTGCGGACCCATACATGGGCGAGGAGTCGATAACCGACCCGCCTTTTTCAAAAAACGTCTGAACCACGTCGGTGAGCCGCGCAGCCTCGTCGCGCGCGACATTCAGCGTTTTCGAAGTGCCAAGACCCACAACGGAAAGCTGCTCGCCGGAACTGGGGATGGCGCGCCGGATCGGGGTCGCTGCCGCCCGTGCCGGCCCCACTGGAAGCAATGCCGATGCCGCCAGCACCCCGGTCGTCTTCAGAAACGTTCTCCGACTTGTACCGCCTCTTTGACTGGCCATACGCCTTACCTCGCTTTGTTGACGTGCCGCAAGCGGTGGTGCCACGACCCGCGCCGCAGCAAGATCATACGGGGTAGCGCATTACGGGCGCCAGCGCCCGTCGCGCGCGCCTTATTCGAAGTCGTCGGCGGTACTAGAATCGATGTTCTCGCGGTAGTACTGCTCAAGCTCGTCCTGGAAAAAGAACCGTTTCTCGCCGAAAGCCGGCTTGAGCTCATTCAGCCAAGTCGCTGTATCGCTATACTCGGCAAAGAACGGTCGCCCGACCCAATCCGGGTTACGGCCCTGAAGGAACCGCAGTGCGATTACCTTCTCCCCCCGAATTTCGGTCACGCCCAGGACCTGTGCCTTGCCGGGATTGGCCGACATGCTGGGTCCCCGCGCCGTGCGGCACAAACCGCTCACTTGCTGGTACGCACCGCGAAAGATCTCCCATGCGCGAACCAGCGGTACCGCGAAGTAATGCTGGGCGCCCGTATCACGCGCGACAAACATGTAGTAAGGAATGCAGCCAAGATCCACCTGGCGGTTCCAGAGCGTCGCCCAGACCTGGGGATCGTCGTTGATATGACGCAGCAGCGGAGACTGCGTGCGAATCTCGGCACCAGTCTCGCGAATTCGTGCGATAGCATCCTGCACGGGCTGCGGCTCAAGCTCGCGCCCGTGATTGAAGTGCGCCATCAATGCGAGATGAATGCCCGAGCGCGATACCTTGCGCATCAACGCCAGCAATTCCTTGGTGTCGGGATCGCTCAGGAACTTGTATGGCCAGTAGGTGAGTGCCTTGGTGCCGATCCGGATGCGTCGCAGATTGGGCAACCCGGCCTCGATCAACGGCTCGAGATAGGTCGCGAGATGCTTCGCGGACATGATCATCGGATCGCCCCCGGTGAACAGCACATCGTTGACTTCGGGGTGCTCGCGCAGGTACTCGATCAGCCGCTCGACCTCCTTGGTCGCGAATTTCAGCTCGCTCCATCCCACAAACTGCGGCCAGCGGAAGCAGAACGTGCAGTAGGCGTGGCAAGTCTGGCCCTGGCTTGGAAAAAACAGCACCGTCTGCTGGTACTTGTGCTGCATGCCGAGCAGCGGCTCGCCGCCGAGCACCGGCACATTGTGCTTGACCTGTCCGGCCGGGTGGGGATTGAGCTGCATGCGGATGCGATCGGCCGTCTCCTTGAGAGTGCTTGCATCCGTGCCGGCGCGCAGCAGCGACGCCATCTCGTCGTAGTGTTCCGGACGCAGCATCCCGCGCTGCGGGAAGGTCAGCACGAACATCGGATCGTCCGGAATATTGTCCCAGTCGATCAGGTGATCGATGACAAAACTGTTGACCTTGAATGGCAGGACATGCCCGACCACTTCAATGTCGAAGCGCTGCTCCTCCGAGAGTCGCGCAATCTGGGGAATGTTGCGGAAGTTGTGCAGCAGATACGCCTGGTAGCGCGGGGCAACAACGCGCGGTATACGCTTGCGGCTCATATCGGTGGTCACGGTTAACACCTCTCGTGGTCATCGTTTCATGTCGCAGGGGTAAAGGTCCGAGTCTATCCAAGTCCCGGGTATAGACCAAACCCAAACCGCAAACTTTGTGTGCATGTTAGTATTCGCTAATAGTCCTCCGGTAGCGCGCGTTATTCAGCGAAATCAGAAGCGCACATGAGCCGCCGTCGCCCCATCACCCCGGACGTCCATCTGAATCTCAACGTCCGCGGGCTCAAACAATCCGCCACGCTCGCGATCAACGAGCGCAGCGCACAATTGCTGCACGAAGGCCGCAAGGTCTACCGGCTCGGTTTGGGTCAGTCCCCCTTCCCGGTGCCGCAGCCGGTTGTCGATGAGCTGAAAGCCAACGCCCACCAGAAGGACTATCTGCCAGTGCGTGGCCTGCGCGGTTTGCGTGAGGCCGTGGCGAGCTACCTCGAACGCGTACAGGGACTCGATCGTACCGGGCAGGATGTGCTGGTCGGCCCGGGCTCGAAGGAACTCATGTTCATCCTGCAGCTCGTCTACTACGGCGACCTCGTGATTCCGACGCCGAGCTGGGTGTCCTACGCGCCGCAGGCGCAGATCATCGGCCGCCAGATCCGCTGGGTCCCGACGCGGCCCGAGAACGACTGGCGCCTTATGCCGGCGGAGCTAGATCGGTTGTGCGCGAGCGATCCCGGCCGGCCGCGCATCGTGATCCTGAACTATCCGGCCAATCCGACCGGCGACAGCTACACGGTTGAGGAGCTGCGCGACCTCGCACGAATCGCACGTCAATACCGCGTGATACTGGTGTCAGATGAGATCTACGGCGAGCTCCATCATCGCGGTCAGCACGTATCGATCGCCCGCTACTATCCCGAGGGCACAATCGTGAGCGGCGGGCTGTCGAAGTGGTGCGGAGCCGGCGGCTGGCGGCTCGGCACGTTCGCGTTCCCGTCGTCGCTGCGCTGGCTGCTCGAGGCAATGGCCACCGTGGCGAGCGAAACCTTCACCTCCACCAGCGCCCCCATACAGTACGCCGCCATCCGCGCGTTTCAGGGCGACATGGAAATCCAGCAGTATCTGGGTCAGGCGCGACGCATCCTGCGCCATCTTGGCCGGCATGTGTGGCGCGAGCTGCGCAAGGCGGGCGCCAGCGTCTCCGAACCCGTGGGTGGTTTCTACCTGTTTCCGGACTTTGGTCCGCTACGAGAGAAGCTTGCCGTGCGCGGCATCCGCGATAGTCCCGGTCTTTGCGAGCGCCTGTTAGAGGAAACCGGGGTCGCTACCCTGCCTGGCGTCGAATTTGGACGCCCGAGCGATGAACTGACGCTGCGACTGGCGTATGTGGATTTCGACGGCGGTCGGGCACTGGTGGCGGCGCAACAGACGCCACTCGAGAAGGAGCTTGATCGCGACTTCCTGGAGTTGTACTGCCCCAATGTCGTGCACGCGATGGATGCCGTCAGGCGCTGGCTCGCTACCTAGGCGCACGCGCCGCGCGCCTGGTGCATTTCGCTGATCGCCTTTGCCTGCGCCATATTCCGCGGCTCGCGCTTCATATCCAATAACTCGCCGCCAAGCTGCACATCAGGATGCCGCGAGCGCGGCCGGTTATTGCAGCGCGTCGGAATCAACGGTGCTCGACTAGTTCCACTGGCCCCCATTCGTTTGCGTCCCGAGATGCTGGAAAAGCTCCGCCTGACACTTCACCATACGGAGATGCGCACCTTGCTATGGCTGATTGCCGTCACCATCGCCGGGACCGCATGTGCCGAAGCACCGCCCGCGCTCGAGACCACCTTCGAATCGCAGCCGCGCACGATCTATCTCGTCAGTCACGGCTGGCACACCGGTATCGTGATCCGGTTAAGCGACCTGCCACACGACGCCTGGCCAGAGAGCGCCTTCTTGCCGCGTGCCGAGTACATTGAAGTTGGCTGGGGCAATCGCGAGTACTATCAGGCCGCTGACCCAGGCGCATGGCTTGCCCTCAAGGCGGCGTTCGTGCCGGGCCCCAGCGTGCTGCACCTGGTGGGATTTCGCATACCGGTCGAGCAGTATTTCTCCGCCAGCGAGGTAATTGCCCTGCCGGTCTCGGATGCCGGCCTGGCGCGGCTGGTCGCATACATCCGTGACAACTATGAGCGTGATGATGCAGGACATCCGATTCAGCTCGGCGTGGGACTCTATGGCGAGAGCGCGTTCTACGAATCAGTCGAGACCTTCCACCTGTTCAACAACTGCAATACCTGGACGGCACACGCGCTGCGCATCGCCGGCATTCGTGTCGGCTCACACCTCACGGCGCCCGAATTGATCAAGGACGCCCGACAAGCCGCACAGACGGCACCCTCGGGGACCTACAAATAGCGCCAGTCCCGGAAAGTCACCGCCTGCCCGCGGTAGACGTCGCTGGCGTCTACGACGTTCCACACCGTCGCGCGCTCGATCAGGAAGCGCCGCCCCGTTCGCGACACACGCACACCCTGATAGTCGTCGATGAACCCGGCCTCGCTGACCCGCGCGAGCAGTCTGGCGCGCCCTTCTTGTGCGACTGGCTCGGCGGATAGCCGCGAGGGCATGGCGAGGAATTCCTCCCATGTCATCTCGAATAGTGCGAGCGTGGCGCGATTGCCATAGTTGAATACCGGATCCGTCCCGGTACCGTGCGATGCAACTACGAATGGCGCCTCGAACAGCATCCGTGCCTGCTCCGTGAGGGGCGCAGACGGACTGACCAAGTCGTGCCCCGTGAGGCGCCGAAAACTTTCGATAAGCAGTTGCGCGTGTGCTGCAAGATAGTCATTGTCCACGTCCGGCGCTGGGCTAGCATCGTGGGCCATCACGCGGTCCCGTTCAGGCGGGCCACGCGGCCAGCGAGTTGCGATAGTAGGCGAGCACCTCGAGTGCCTCCGGGGCGGGTCGACAAAGACCCTCGCTGGTCACCACCATTCGCCGCAGCTTTAGCATGTTGAGCGCCGTCTCCACTGAATGCGCGCGGGTGCGCGACGGAACAATCACCACGGCACCAGCCTGCTGCAAAGCCTCGATCCGATCACAAACGCGTGCGGTCAGGTCGTATTCACTCTGACCCTGCGGCGCGGCCAGGACCGCTTCCGCGAGCAACGGAACGGGCAACACCGGGACGAGCCTCGCCACGCACTCCATCAGCTCACCCGCAAGGCGTTCTACCTGCGCGAAGCGCTGTTCCCCGTCGAGCGCGGCGAAATTGACGCCATCGCGCCGGCACCAGTCCCGGGCCGATACCGGAGACCCGAAGTTCACGCTGGCGTATCCAAAGCGGTGCCAGCGACTGCGCAGCATGAGCCACAGGTTGCGCGCGACGAAACCGAACGTGGTACGAACCACGAACCACCGCGAACGCCGCGCGGCGGCCGGATCGAGTCGACGCACCAGCGAACGATCCTCGAGCGTGCGATCATAGTTGATGCCCACCGGCACAAACACGATGTCGCGCCCCTGTTCCGGGTCGAAGCCGCGCAGCATGTAGTCCAGGATCCCGAGCCGCGGCGCCTGCAGGCGCCCGTCACGCGACAATCCGCCTTCCGGGAACACCGCCTGACAAACTCCCTCTTGCGTGGCCATGTGGACGTAGCGCTCAAGCACGCGCCGATACAAGGCATTCTTCGAATTGCGGCGAACGAAATAAGCGCCCATGGCTCGAATCAGCTGCGTCAGCGGCCAGATGCGCGCCCACTCCCCGACCGCGTAGGAAAGCGCCGTGTGCTCGGCCGCGAGGAAGGCCGCCAGCACGTAATCCATGTTGGAACGATGATTCATCACAAATACCACCGTTGCCTGCGGATCGATCCGCGCCAGTCGCTCGTTATCGGCAAAGCCGACACGCACACGGTAGAGCAGGCGTGCGAAGCGCTCCGCAATCCAGTAACCGACCCGGAAATACACGTAGGCATTGAACGCCGGCACAATCTCGCGCGCATAGTGCTGCACTTTGGCCTGCGCCACCTCGCGTGGCATATTCTGTTCCGCGGCATAGTCCTGCATCGCCTCGGTCACCTTCGGGTCGTAAACAAGCCGGTCGATCAGTACCGCGCGCTTGGTAAGCTGGAATGGACGGATGGAGATATTGAGGCGTGTATTGACCTCATCGATCACGCGGTTAACCCGCCGGCGTAGCCACCAGCGCACGCCCGGCATCAGCAGTCGTTCAAGCAGCGCCCACGCCGCCAGCGCAACGAGCAGCGCAAAGAGCCACACCGGAACCGCGACCGCGCTCGACATGACCTCCTCCGTGTTATTGTTGTCGACGGCAACGCCCCCGCGGGTCGTCGCTGTCTGTCAGGCAATATATAGGAATCCGCCCACCGCCCGGAACCGGCTCCGGGTGTCGCAACATAACAGGAGCAATTCCCGTGGATGAAGAATCCCCCAAGAATGTTCTCGGCGAACCGCTGGAACTGTGCTCGCTCACTCCACGCACCGGATTCACGCGCACCGGCGCCTGCGAGACCGGCCCGGAAGACATTGGTTCCCATACCGTGTGCACGCAAGTGACGGACGAGTTCCTCGCATTCAGCCGCGCGCGCGGAAATGACCTCTCGACTCCAGCTCCGCAGTTCGGCTTCCCGGGACTGAAGCCCGGTGATCGCTGGTGCCTGTGCGCTGCGCGCTGGCGGGAGGCCTATGACGCCGGCCAGGCGCCGCGCGTGGTACTGACTGCCACCCATGCCCGCGCGCTCGAAGTGATTCCGCTCGAAACCCTCAAGGCATACTCGCTGGACCTGTCCTGAATCGCGCCTACGCGCCGCGTTCCAGCTCTTCCCAGCGCGCGTAGGCGGTCGCAAGTTCCGCCCGTAGCGCCTGAGCGCGTGCCAGCGTCTGGGCAATTGAGCTCTTCTCCTGCTGGTAGAACGCGGCGTGACTCATGCTTGCTTCGAGTTGCAGCTGCTCGCGCTCCAGCTGTTCAATCCGGCCCGGGAGCGTCTCCAGCTCGCGCGTCTCCTTGTAGCTCAACTTGCGCTTTTGGTCCGCCGGGGGCGGCGACTTCGGTTGCGGCTCGCGCGCGGGCCGTTGTTCCGGTGCCACGCGTTTGGCTCGCTCGGCGGGCGGCAAGCGCGGGCGCAGCCAGTCTTCGTATCCTCCGACATACTCGCCCACGCGCCCCTCGCTTTCGAAGACCAGCGTGCTGGTGACCACGTTGTCGAGAAACGCACGGTCGTGGCTCACGATGAGCAGCGTGCCGTCATACTCGGATAGCAGCTCCTCCAGCAGCTCGAGCGTATCTACGTCGAGATCATTGGTGGGCTCATCCAGCACCAGCATGTTGGCGGGTTCAGTAAATATCTTGGCGAGCAGCAGGCGATTGCGCTCGCCGCCCGAGAGCGATTTCACCTTCGAGTCGATGCGGTCTGGCGGAAACAGGAAGTCCTTGAGGTAGCCAATCACGTGCCGTGACCGTCCCTTCACTTCCACGTAGTCGCGCCCCTCGGCAAGGTTGTTGCGCACCGTCTTCTCGGGATCGAGACTGCGGCGATGCTGGTCGAAGTAGGCGAGCTGCAGTCGGGTGCCCATCACGACCCGCCCCGCCGTCGGCTCCAGCTCTCCGAGAATGATCCGGAGCAGCGTGCTCTTGCCGCAGCCGTTGGGACCGACGATGCCGACCCGGTCGCCGCGCAGGATGCGGGTCGAGAGATCTCGGATGATCCACCGGTCCCCAAAGCGAAAATCCACATGGCGAAGGTCGGCCACGATCTTGCCGCTCGCCTCCCCGGTATCGACCGCGAGCGACGCCTTGCCGCCGACTTCAAGGCGCGCGGCGCGCGCTCGGCGCAATGCTTCCAGCGCGCGCACCCGGCCTTCGTTGCGCGTGCGGCGCGCCTTGATGCCCTGGCGTATCCAGGCCTCTTCCTCCGCGAGCTTCTTGTCGAATTTCGCAAAGGCACGTGCCTCGGCTTCCAGCATCTCGTCCTTCTTCGTCAGGTAGCGGTCAAAGTTGCCCGGGAACGAAGTCAGCCGGCCGCGATCCAGCTCCACGATGCGCGTGGCGAGATGCCGCAGGAAAGTGCGGTCATGGGTAATGAACATCAGCGCGCCATTGAAGGACAGCAGGTATTCTTCCAGCCAGGTAATCGCAGCGATGTCGAGGTGGTTGGTCGGCTCATCGAGCAGCAGCAGGTCGGGCTCGCTCACCAGCGCGCGAGCCAGCATCACCTGCCGGCGCAAGCCGCCCGAGCAATCCGTGAGACGCTTGTCCGCGGGCAGGTTCAGGCGGCTCAGCACTGCTTCCACCTTCTGGCTGATGTTCCAGCCATCGCGCGCCTCGATGCGCGTTTGCAGGTCGGCAAGTTCGGTCAGTGCGGCATCTGCGGTGCCGACGCGGCGTGTGACGTTGTGATAGCGCGTGAGCAGCTCACCGAGTTCGCCGAGGCCAGCCGCCACGACTTCGTAGATCGTCTCGTCCCGGTCGGCCGGCACTTCCTGCTCGAGGTGCGTCACCCGCAGCGGGTCGCGCCGCCACACCTCGCCATCGTCCGGCTGCGCCACGCCGGTCATCACCCGGAACAGCGTGGACTTGCCCGTGCCGTTGCGCCCCACCAGGCATACGCGCTCGCCTTTTTCGATCTGAAAATCAACATGCGCGAGCAGCGGATGATGACCGTAGGCGAGCGATACGTCGGAAAGGGTCAAGAGCGTCATGGATGAGGAGTCTACAACCGGGAACTACCGCAACTGAACCGACTGCTGGATCAATTCACGCAAGGCGCGCTAACCGCCGGGACCACGGGCTGGTGCATTGGCGCGCCCGCCGGAGCGAATGGTTCGCGCCCGATGATAGCGAAATGCAACCGCGGTGACTGCCACACCCAGGCACGGCAGCCACACCCAAAGAAGTTCGGACCACAGGACCGCTATCCCCCTCACTGACAAGATGCCGGAAACGCTGAGCGGCGATACCTCGATAGGGCGAAGTGGCGCAAAGAATCTCTCATGGGAAAACGGCCACAACAGGGCAATGCCGAGCCCACCGTTGGTAAAGGCGTCGAGGATGCCATGCGAGGCTACTGTCACCAGCAGAAACCAGAACGTGATTCGTGGCGTGGAAACGAGCTGTTTGGCGAAACCGGCACCGACGACGGCCACAAACAGAGCAAGCAACAATGAGTGACTGAAGCCGCGGTGACCCCACTCGGCGGCATACGGAATACCGTAATGAAAGCCCACAACATCGAGGTCGGGAAGCATGGACGCAACGGCTCCTGCCGCCAGGAGTCGCCTTGAAATGGCGCTACGCCCAACAACAGCGGCTATTGCGAGCGGTACCGCCGGATGAGCAAGAACGGTTGGCATGCTCGTATTCTAACGCTGCCTCGCGGACACCCGCGCGTGCTTGCCCACCGGCGCCCTTTTGGTGATATTCAAGGACTTCCGGAACCGTGAGACTGTGCCGAGCCGTGGACGCCCGACGTAAGTGGAAAGCCATAGTAGCCTGGAGCTACCTGATTGTAGCGCTCGTGGCGCTCCCCCTCTTTCTTGAGTTTCTCCTCGAAGCGCTCGGGGTGATCCGTCCCCCAATCGAGAGCGCTCTTCCCGAAGTCGTGTTCATTGCCCTGGTGCTGGACGCGTTCGCAGTGGGTGGAATCATTTTCCTGGGCTGGCCATTCGCCATTGTTATCGTCTGGTTTTTTCGGCATGACCGGCGCTTCGCCGTCCCGGCGATCCTGTTCCTCGTCGCGGAGGGACTGCTTGCCACCAACCTGCTGGTATGGCCTGGCTCCCAGGCCATGTTCGCTGTCTGCGTTGCGTTCGGCGGCGTCTTCTGTATAGCTGCGATTCGCGCCTGGGTTCTGTGGATGCGCGAACCGAGCTGAGACCGCGGTCAAGAGTTGCATTGACTGGCAACGGGGATCTAGCGCCGGTACTGCCGGAAGAACTCCCAGATTACGCGATTGGCATCAAGGTCCTTGCTGGTGCGACCGATGATGAATTCCGGGAGGTACTGCATACCCTGCGGCCAGGTGTGGCCACCGCCTTCGATGACATAAAGCGTGACCGCTGCGCCCTCGCGGCAATTGGTATAGCGTTCCGCCGATACGCGTGTACCATCCTCGCGATCAAGGTCCGGCAGGCGCGTTGTCTCAGGTTGCGGTGCGCAACGATTGTGTCGCACCCAGAAATTCACCAGTTCCGGCACTGGCAACATGTGCCCGAGACGCTGGAAGCCGAACTTCACTTCCCTTCCATCAAACGGCACGAGCCTGTCTTCCGTCCCGTTGATCATGAGCACAGGCATGGGCTGCGAGGGGTGACACTTCTCGGCGAGCTCCGCCGCCATGGATCCGATGACCGGCGCGATGGCGGCAATGCGATCGGCGTGCTCGCAGGCGAGGCGATTGGCCATGAACGCGCCGTTCGACGCGCCGGTGATGTATACATGGCTTCGATCGACGGTGTAGCTTTCGGCGAGGTGATCGATGAGCCCGATGAGAAACCCGCTATCGTCAACCTCTTCACGTTTCGACGATGACTCGTCAAAGGTACGACCATCGTTCCAGTGCCCTCCGAAACCGTCAGGATATGCCACCAGAAAACCGGACTCGTCTGACTGATGACTCAACCCGGAGTAACGCGCCGCCTGCCCACCATTCCCGCGCCCGCCGTGTAGTGCGATCACCAGGGGCATCGGATGACTTGGGTCGTAGTCGGGCGGTACGTGCACGAAATAGGTTCGCGTCAGCCCGCCATGCGCCATCTCGCCCGTGAAATCCGCCGCACTCTCGCCGCGTCCGCGTGACACCGCGCAGGACGCCAGGGCAATTACCATCACGACAATCAGTGATGCCCGTACCAAAAGGGCCAGACTCGATTGAAACATTTTCGTTGTGAGGTGATCAGTCGAAGCCGATCAATCGAGTCTGACCCTTTTAGTTCTGGACCCTTATGGTTCTGGAACCGGGGGTTAGGCGTTCGCCGCCAAGTAGACTTGCCGCGCAACATCGGCAGGACCCTTGCCCCACTGTGCCGCAACTCTATTTGCGAGGGTTGGGCTGTAAGAGTAAATGTCACTTTTCGATACATCACACCAAACTGGAAGTATCACGCTCTTCTGCTCTACAAGCTCACGTGTAAAAACTGCATCAATTTCTGCTTTTGTCCAACCGCGATTCATTAAGAAATTTCTGGTCAGCAGAACAACGCATTTCTTACACTCGGACAGTCCCTTCTCGATGTTCTCCCGAAGATTGTCACCGATCTTCAGTGAATATTCGTCATACCAAACGGTGCACCCTGGATATTTGACGAGTTCGTCCACCAGTGGCTTTGCAATGGCTTCCTTATCTCGGCTGTCGTGAGAGATAAACGCCATGGGTTTTTCCAGCTGGGTTCGCTGGGCGGCCCAATCGGGGCCGTGATATTCAATTAGAAGACCGTTCCTTTTTGCCACTTGATTTAAAGTATCGAGCTCTGTGCTCGACAGATGGTTATCGGAGTAGATATACACGCGCCCACAAAATTTCAGTTCAGACGCCGCGATGGGGTTTGTTTCTGGAAACCCACCAACAAAATGAAAGCCACCCGCTACACCAAGGACGGTCGATATGGCATTTCCCGTTACCAAATCAATGCAGCGCTGTAATGGATCGGCTACGGTTTCTATGTAATATGCCAAGTAGATGGATCCGGACGAAAAGTCTAGAAACATCTGCACCGGGATTTTCAACCCCCTCGCGCAGTAACCTCGGTCGCCTGAGTGACCTTCCACGCATGGTTCTTGTCAGATAGAAAATAGTCTTTAAGCGCGGACATTAGATCTAACGCCTAACGTTACCCATAAGCCGCGCGAACGAAGCGCAGCGTAGTGAGCGTCGGCTTGATGGGCTTGTTAGGCCACGTTGTATATTTGCAATTCCCACTCTGCCAAGCTTGCGCCATTGGCAACCTTCTTTGCTTGTTCCACAAGCTTCTTGTAATCATCTATATCATCGAGTTCGGTCCAATTCACCTGCGAATCGAGGGAAAGTTTATTGATGACAATATTGTCAAATGGGCAGTGAGGAGGTTTTCCTACTTTCCCAAGACACCATAGATATTTCAGATGGAGGTTAAGGGACTTTTGGGCGCTCCCTATACGGAAACGCCCATTGACCAGGCAATCTGAGAACTTTTCACTCAATATGTCTGAAAGTGCTTTCACGTTCTCAAAGTGCTTTTCTTCAGTGACTGCCTGCGAATACTGGCTGGCGAGTGTTTCCAGTTGAGTCCTCAGGCCATCGCGAAACTCACCTTTCCTTTTTTCCGACGCCTTCTCGGTGTATGTCGGTGAACGCTGTACTGTCGCTTGGAGAACCAAGCTAAAAAGCTCATCCGCTAGGAATACTCGTTTTTGTGCGTCCATAACTGAATGTGGCCTAACGATAATTGAACGGCCCATCCACGGGATATTGGATATACCGTGGATGGAAAATTGAAGAAAAACGATTGCATCCAGTCCCTTGCATGCGCTTTCTCCGGCGGGTGTGATCCGCAATATACGACAAAGCCACGGTATATTGGGATTGAACTGCAGGTTGACGGTGTATTGGCTACCGCCCCCCTATTCCTTTTATCAGGGCGCCCCGCCGACGCTACTCCTCCGGCGTGAAGCTACGGATGATGTAACCGCCTGACTTCTCGTCGCGCTCGAGCTGCAGGAGCTTGCGGTTCTGGGCCTCTTCCAGCATCTCGCCGAAGCTCTTGAAGCCGTGGTAGGTCTCGTTGAAGCCGGGATTGCGGCGCTTGATGGCCTGCTTGACCATCGAACCCCAGACCTTCTCTTCCTCGCCGCGCTCCTCGAACAGCGCCTCGACCGTTTCCATCACGTTATCGATGCCTTCCTGGCGCCGCTCCTCTTCGCTTTTCTTCTCGCCGGCTTCGGCGGGAGTGGGTGCCGCAGCCTTCGGCACCTGCTTGGGCGCGGCCTTTCGCCGTCCGCGGCGCTGCTTCTCCTGCGCGCGCACCAGGTCGTCGTAATAGATGAACTCGTCGCAATTGGCGATCAGCAGATCGGAGGTGGACTGCTTGACGCCCACGCCGATCACGACCTTGTTGTTCTCGCGCAGCTTGCTGACCAGCGGCGAGAAGTCCGAGTCGCCGCTCACGATGACGAAGGTGTCGACATGCGACTTGGTGTAGCAGAGATCGAGCGCGTCCACGACCATGCGGATGTCTGCCGAGTTCTTGCCCGACATACGCACGTGCGGAATCTCGATCAGCTCGAAGGCCGCCTCGTGCATGGCCTTCTTGAAGTCCTTGTAGCGATCCCAGTCGCAGTAGGCCTTCTTGACGACGATGTTACCCTTGAGCAGCAGGCGCTCCAGCACCTTCTTCATGTCGAATTCTGCGTAGCGCACATCGCGCACGCCGAGGGCAATGTTCTCGAAATCACAGAACACGGCCATGTTTTGGGTCTTGGGTTTGGTGGTCATTATTTGTTGGGTTCTCTCAATGGGCGGCACCGCCTGGTGCCGGGTATCAATAGTGTGGAGGTGGGGTCTCTTCGGACTGGGGCGCGACCAAAGCCGGCATGACGCTTCGCACCTGCGTGCGTAAGGCTTCCAGTTCCTTCGTTAGACGACCAATGTCCTGCTGCTGGCGCACCACTACATCGTTCAGCTCCTGCAGCGCGCGCTCCTGGAATGCCAGGCGCGCCTCCAGATCGACCAGACGCTCGTCCATGGGCATATGGTCGCCCAGCCGGTGGCCGCGATCAACGAAAAACGGGCTGATTGTCAATATTGAACCGGTGTGGCGCGCCTTCCCATAATGGGGTCCATCAACATGCATAACAACAAATACACTGTTTGCGCCCGTGAACGAAACCGTTTTTGAGGCAGTTCGTCCGGCGCCTGTGCTGTCGCTTGAGGCCCAGCTCCGTGCGACAGTGGAGCAGTGTTTCCGCCGTGCCGAGGCCTACCTGCACCACCGCTTCGATCGCCCGCACGTGCTGCTCAACCTGCGCGGCATGACCGCGGCGCTCGCCGATTGCACGCGCAATGTCTTACGCTTCAATCGCTCACTCTACGAGCACAACGCGCCGGATTTCCTTCGGGTGACGGTACCCCACGAAGTAAGCCACCTGATCGCATACCGGCTGCACGGCCGGCACATCACGCCGCACGGGCCTGAATGGGCAACGATCATGGGTGAGATATTCAAGCTTGCGCCGCAGCGCTGCCACGACTACGACGTGCGTCCCGGCATGGCAGCTGCTTTTCGATACCACTGCGGGTGTCCGGGCGGACACCTGCTGACAACCCGCCGCCATCGCAGCGCGCAGCGCGGCCGGCGCTACTACTGCAGGCGCTGCCGACAGGCACTGGCATACTCGCACCCCGAAAAGCCAGCGCGCACTATCTCTCCACCGGGAAAGACTGATCGCGAATAAAGTGCCTCAGCATGGCGCGTGCCTGGGTCGGCGAGACGCCGTACAGGCGATTCAGATCTTCCGACTTGAGCTGCGTCTGGACGCGATAGTAGTCCTGCTTGCCGTGGCAAAGCGCAATGACTTCCCCGGTCGTGACCAGCGTCACGAAGGCGATTGCGGGCAACGTGGAAACGACCGGATGCCTGGTTGTCATCGTGTTCTCCTTTTTCGTTCTGGTCGGGCGACCCTTCCGGGGTCACTTGGCCATCGCTGCATACGTGCAGAGCATGACTACGGCATATTGCGGGACGATGTATAGGTCTGGTGAGAAAGACCGCCAACAGACTGAACAGTTGCCAACCGGCCGATTACGTGGGGTTTCGGCCGGACGAGCGTGTCAGGGACGTCCGTCGGGCAATTTGCCGTCGACGTAAAACCACCGCCCCGCCTCGCGGCGAAAGCGGCTGACCTCGTGCAGGCGCTCGGCCTTCCCGCCAACCTTGAAGCGCGCCACGAACTCCACGACGCCGTCATCATCGGTCGGACCGCCCGCCTCGCAGCGAACGATACTCAGCCCCAACCACTTCGGCACAGGGGCGCGCGCAAGGTCAAGCACGGGTGGGCGGGTGGAGTCGTGCCAGGTAAGCAAGAGGTAATCCTCCCGCCCCAGGGCGAATGCGCTGTAGCGTGAGCACATGAGCTGTTCGGCGGTCTCGGGTCGCTGGGTACCGTCGATGAAGCGGCCACAGCACTGCGTGTACGCCCGCGACGGATCGCACGGACAACTCTTGTCGGGGCTCATGCGCGACTGCGCTCAGCGAAACGGCGGCAATCCGGCGAAGTACAACGCTGCGACACCCGCTAACAGCGCCGCAATCGCAAGCCAGACCACGCGACGAGAACTGCCTCGGCCGGATGACGTGCGGTCAGCAGTCGCTGACTGCGCATCGCCCGCCAGCAGCCGCACCATCGCCGCGAGCACTTCCTCGAACCCTGTATAGCGGCGCTCTGCTTGCTGATCGGCCATGCAGGCAAGCAACTCCTGGACGCCCGCCGGCAGTGTGCGCAGTGCGGGACTCATAACCAGACG
>Ga0209427_10002263_pt1 | contig 22620 bp, 18 predicted proteins | sample DeeMarSWOR136_30_FD_187465 | JGI IMG/M metagenome (GOLD analysis project Ga0209427, IMG submission 187465) | Marine sediment microbial communities from White Oak River estuary, North Carolina - WOR-1-36_30 (SPAdes) (version 2) | ecosystem: Environmental > Aquatic > Marine > Intertidal zone >...
CGCCTTTTCTCTATCGATGATGCCTTTTTCCGCAAGTTTGTCCACTATAAAGCTACACGCCCTATCAACTGCGTGTCCGTCGTTGAAATAGAAGCTTTCTTTCACGAGCCTCTCCATCCTTTTTCTCCAGACTTCATTATTGAACGCTTGCTCTACTTTTTCAATTATGCTATCCATTTCAGGATCATAGAGAGGCCCGCATAGTTTCACATTAAACTGCTCTGGAGGTGTATAACAATCTTTATCATCTGTTTTCACAAATACCATCGGTCTTCGGGTGAGCGCAAATTCGTAGTTTACTGCAGAATTATCTCCAATCATAAGATCTGAAATATATATAAAATCCATGATATCCTGGTGCTGTTTATGGAATATGTAGAGGTTCTTCTTATTATGCTTTTTCTGCCACTCAAGAATATATCGTATGTTTTTTCTGTCGTTGTAATGGGGTCTGATCAATAAAATGTAACTATCCAGCAGTTCCTTTGAGAAATTTTGGAAGCATTTTCCCAACGTTCCTCCACCCCAATACCAGGTTGGTGCGTACAGAATTATCTTTTTGCCCTCTGTCTTAATTCGGTACCTCTTCAATATTTTCTCCCTATCGTAACTGTTGTTGAACAGAGGGTCGGAGCGAAACATACCAATTTTTACGACTCTTTTTTCCAGGTTCTCGCTATTATGAGAGAAAGTTTGTAATTTATAGAGATCCTTCGGTCCAGTCAGGAAATAGAATTCAAACCAGTTCAAGTCGAGCTTTTTATCAGGCATTTTGAACATTTTGTCACTTGTTCCATGATACACAAACACCCGGTCGTAATCTTTTCCCTCGGGAAGAAGGTTATCTGCACTATGACCGAGTACGATTCCTTTCGCTTTATGGGGGAGCTTTGTAAGCTTATTATTCATGATTCTTATCCGAAAAGGTCCATATTTCACAATAAAATAGAGAAATGTACTGAGGAATTTCACGATCGTGATTATCTTCCCATCAAGCTTCTCGAATATCGGCCTAGATTGAGAGAATTGATATACTTTTTGTGTATAATAGTATAAACCTTTCAATCTTTATCCCTAATACAGACAATCCGCCTTCATGATTTTAAAGATTTTTTCCAAAAACTGTAAAAAAATCACTATTAAGTTACTAAACTAGATAGTTATTTCATTCCCGATGCTTCACACACTCTTCTGCTTCATCGAAAATACTGCAAATCATAAATTCTTTTATAGAGTTCACATGCATTGATCAGTTCCTCATGCGTACCCACATCGATTATATTTCCTTTTTCTATAACCAGTATCTTATGCGCATGGGTAATGGTTGAGAGTCTGTGTGCAATCGTTACCGTTGTTCTTCCTTCCATAAGGTTTTTAATAGCGAGTTGAATATAGTATTCCGACTCAGAGTCAAGAGAGGAAGTTGCTTCATCGAGTATTAATAAGTGCGGATTCATCAGAATAGTACGGGCAATTGCAATCCTCTGTTTCTGACCTCCTGAGAGCTTTACTCCCTTTTCACCCACATTGGTATCGAACTGATTCGGCAGTTCCATTATGAAATCGTAGGCATATGCCATCTCCGCAGCTTTTATCACTTCATCAGGGGTTGCATCGCTCTTTGGATATTTAATGTTCTCGGCAACGGTTGTATTGAACAGTATCACATTCTGTGAAACGATTCCTATTTGAGATCTTAAGGAGGAAAGAAAGTACTCTTTTACATTTATTCCATCTATATACACTCCTCCACTGTCGCAGTCGTAGAATCTCGGAATAAGACGGGCGATCGTGGTTTTACCACCGCCAGATGGACCGACAAGAGCAACTACCTCACCTTTCTGAGCGCGAAAACTTATGTTCTGAAGCACCGTTTGAGGAGTATTATAGGAAAATCGTACATTTTTAAACTCAACTTCTCCCTCTATGGGTTTCTTTACAGGGTTTTCTATTTCTTTCACTCTAGGCGCTACAGAGAAAATAGACCGGATCCGTTCAATAGCAGCAGTAACGATTTTAAATTCTGATATAAATTTTGGTATATTCGTAATGGGACCTACCATAATCGCTAGAAGCATCAAATATTCTGTTAATAATTTGACTGACCATTCGCCTCTTACGATAAAAATGCTGCCTATCCCTACAAGTATCATTCCAAATATAAAAACGATAACCTCATTTAAAGGCCCAAAGAGGTTGTAATATTTTGAAAGCCTTAGAAAATTCCGTTTGTACCATTTCGTGTTCTGCTTGAATACATTGATTTCACGCTCTTCCTGCGCAAAGGCCTTTACAACTTCTATCCCGGTAAGAGTTTCATGGAGGTTTGTCGAGAGATCAGACAGATTTTCACGCACCTTTCTGCTTACGGACCGCATCTTGTTACCCATGACCTTTACGACCCAGTAGAGAAAAGGCATTACTCCGAAGCTTATTAAAGTCAGCTGCCAGTTCAGCAGAAACAACCGTACGAGTATGATGAGGAACATCATAATATGGCTGAAAAAGTTGATGAGACCTTGATAAAAATCCGTTCTGATTGTTTCCACATCAGGAATGCCTATAGAAATTATTTTACCGGTTTTATTTTGTGTAAAATAGTCGATATCCATACTCATGAGATGCGTAAAAAATTGATCCCGTATCTTTTTTATTGCAGAGTGAGTTATTGTTTTCATGCTCTGCTTCTTCAGGAAACTGAAGAAAGCCCTTCCTATAATGAGTCCAACTGCTATAAAAAAGTATTTGTAAAGCTCATGTATCCTTTCTGGTGTTAAAAGTTCGAATAAAAAGTTCGTGCTGAACTTCGGGAGTAGTGCAAATGAGTAGTTACCTGCAAAACTCAGAATAAAAACACCAAAAAGCCCCCAAATATATGGTTTTAAATAGGAGAGGGGCCACTTTAACTCTTCACTGAATAGTTTTTTCCTCAATTTTCCCCAACCGACTTTTAATATTGACTAATGCATCCTGAAATCTCTCTGCAGACCGTCCATCGAACTCAAGAAATATCTCGTTGAGCGCATCGTGTCTTTCTTTTTTATATTTATCCGGATTCCCAAGATTCTCATTGAGTACATGTAATAAATTATCTCTGTCCTCCACCACATCGCCGCACCTCCATATCCATTTATGCTCGGCTGGAATCATCGCCGGTGGTTTTGGGCTTAAAAAGATCATTGGTTTCTTAAAAGGTAAAAACTCATGGGACACCGAAGAAATATCGGTGATAAGAATATCGGTCATCGCCATAAATGGCAATATACTCACAGAAGCCGTAAAGATGGAACAGTTTTTCCCCTTTAATACATACGTCATAGCAATTTGCCATGGTCTGTATTTTAAAATATTCGGGTGGGGCTTGATTATCAAATTCAGTCCCTTCAATTTTTGGACAATGGACACAGAATATTTTGAAAAAGAGGAATAGTGGCTCGGATCATCCCAGGTTGGTGAATAGAGAACCGTTTTCCTATATGGGTCGATACCGATCTTTTTTTTGAATGCATCTTTATCAAAATTGGAGTGAATAAATGAATCGATTTTTGGGTAACCTATGACTGCAATTTGATGCTCTTCGGCAAGACGCCTGGTCAGCAACTCTTTTTTCATCCGAGGTCCAGGAACAGTTATAAGGTCATACCGACTGAGGCTTTTATGAAAATTAAAAGGTTTATCGGATGTACCGTGAAAAATCTGCACATGCTGTAAATTAGGTATATCCTTGAAATATTGTATTGAAAAGCTTGGATGTACCAGTATATTAATCCGAAGTTTTGGAAGTTTTTTAATAAGATCTTTGTACCCTTTAAAGTGCAGCAACTGAAAATTGAGATCCAGATTTTCAAAATATCGAATCGTTTTTCTATGAAAGCTTAATAACAGTCCGCCTGTTTCCATGATGAGAGGAAGGACTGTAGGAATATAGTGTAGATTTGCGACGAGATATCCAACTTCCATATTTTTCTGATTCATTTTCGACTCATAGAATAATACTTTTCTGCAAGATCTGAGCAAAAGATAAACTCCACATCGGTCATATTTTTCAACTCGGAGAGCTCCTTTAATAAAGTATCGCACGATTCACGTATCCCGGTCGATCGAACATTCTGAGCGTGGCCGTGATAGTATATCGTGTCAGTGGAAAGAGGCTTCACCGGTCTTCCGTGCCTGTAATTCGCTGGTTGTATATATCTTTTTTTTATATGATCCCTGTTTTCCCAGATGACCTGCCGTCCATGAAATTCTTTTTCATATTTGTTCGAAAAAAGTACGAGATCAAGCCTCTCAAGCGCCTTCAAAGAAGCGCTGTTATATACGTTCCAGGGGAATTTATACCCCCTTTTAAAGGGAATTCGACATCTCTCTGTATACTGAAAGGACTTGAGTATTCTCTTTCTCACAATGTTCATTGGCAAAGCCCCAAACTCACCATTTAAAAATTTCATGTGCGTGAGGCCGTGAAGATAAACTTCAACATTTCCTGTCTCGATGAGCTCCCGAAGTCTCTCAAGAGATTGAGGGTAATCGGTTGCCGGAATTTTTTTCATAAAAGGAGTAAAAAAAAGGGTAAACTTAATTTCAGGGATTTGTTCCACACATCTGAGCAGTACATCGGTGCAATCCCATTTTGGGAAGCTGTGGAAATCATCTATGTCGATGCATACCTTCATAATTATCCCTTAAACAACTCTACGGTATCATCTTTCAAAATATACACCCTTGACGAATCCACATAAAACGGCATAGGAGGATATCGATAATAAAATCCTTTGTATCTCTTGTAACTCTTCATGGACCTATTTTTTAGATTTTCCAGCCGTTTTTTCTCACCTATGTCCAATATCACAATGAAATTTGCACCTCTATAGTATAAGACGGCTCTATAATCAAATATCAGCAGAATGTTTTTATCTTGGCCAATTGAGAGTTCCTTCCTGCTGTATCTTTCATCGTTGTTTCCCCTTAAATCGTCTATAACAGAAACACTGTCCTTTGGAAATGAAAAGAAGCCCTTTTTTCTAAAGAAGTCTGCATAGACTGACTTCCCGCTTCCCGGACTTCCGGTGACCGCGATGACACAGCGACCATTTTTTCGGATTACATCCTTGATTCTCTCAATAAACGAATCAACATTCTTTCGTGTGAGGCACGTCCCCTTCTTAACGAGCCGTGCAGCATTAAGTCTGCGGAGCACCTGATTCTCTCAATAACTGCTTGAAATTATTCACTGTGTACAAAAGTTTCTCTTTGGCCCTCTGTAAAAGCGCAAGCTTTGCAGTATCTTTCTCTTTTCCGAACCTCCGTTTCCAAACGGAAATGTGCGCAAAGGCTACAATCAGAAAAAAAGTTGCAATAATAACGCCATAATTCTTTCGATAAAAGTAATAATTTGTCGCATAAAAATAAGGTTTTATTTGTCTCTCCCCCTTCTTTCTCCCGTACCCTTTATAGTGAATGACTTTTACCTGTGGATTGAAAATGAAATGTATTCCCCTGCGCTTTGCCCTGATCGATAAGTCAAGATCTTCGTTATAAAAAAAATAATATGTATCGAAGAGACCCAATTCAAATAAAACGTCTGTACAGTACAGACAGGCGGTTGTACCCCCAAAGGACACCTTCTTGATCTCCTCCTCACGCGAACGGTGCAACCCGATAATCCCCAGTTTCATTTTCTGTTCAGACCCGTCGGGACGGAAAAGATTTGCTGGAACACCTCGAGCCTCCGGATTTTGTACAATGGTATTGAGCATGAGCTTGAGAGTATCCGGAAATAGCTCCACGTCATCGTTCAGAAGGAGCGTGTACTTTGCAGCTCGACGAGAGAGAATGCCGATATTGAGAGCCTGTGCGAGCCCAAGATTCTCTTTATTTTCAATGTAGTTGACATCAGGAAATACACCCCGAATGAGATCACGTGTTCCGTCATGGGATGCGTTATCGACCACCGTAACAATGCTCTTTAAATCCACATTTTTCAGGGATGTATTAATCGATCTCACACACTTTTCAAGGAGCTCCCGGTTCTTGTAGGTCACGACAACGATATTCAAATCTTCGTTCAAGTATCCTTCTCCCTCAGTTTTTCCATATGCCGGTACCGTCTCAAGGCTTTTCTAATCCTTAAACTGTTCCGCAGCTTCATATACTGATAGGTGAAGAGCCATTTCCCGTTTTTCCAGTCCTCTTTAAGCAAGACGTCCAGCTCCTCAAAACTCCGCCTTCTCTTGTTTCCGTAATTCGGATTGGTAGTTTTTCCCCCGATGTGCAAGGCGCAGGGAGTCTCCGACAGAGCACAGGCAAACTTCTCATTGAAGCGTTTTATATAATGCGGCTCCACCCTGTGAACGTCCTCAGATACGTAGCTGTATTCTCGCTGGTACTGTGGAAACTCCCCTACTTCTTTGAATGATTTTCGAGACATGAGCGACGGATTATTGGTGTAGTTTTTGATCCCTGCACCGAGCTTGAACTTTACAAGGCCGAGAGAAAGATGGGGAGGTTTCTTGTTCACGTATTCCCCTTTCTCATCCTTTTCAAAAAGAAGAATTGCCCTCTCCATCCAGTCGGATCTGTAAAAGAAATACCAGTCATTTTCAAGGTTGAAAAAGTATTTTCCCCTGGCCAATCTTCGTGCCTGGTTCATGGCATGGCCGATGCCCATATTTTCCTTATTCAATATCTTTTTATCAATAAAATCGAGAGATTTGATATAATCCACCACTTCTCTGTCTGAATTGTTATCAACCACGATGTATTCGAGCTCAGGGTATGTGCAGGTGGCAAAAAAAGACTGAATCGTCTTCTGCAGATAGGAAAGCCTGTTGTAGCTCAGAATACACACGCTGATCAGTGGCCATCCACGCATTCGATGCACCTTTTCAGGAATTTGTGTTCCAATCGGATACCGCTTGGTCTAATATATAGAAGTTTTCATTCATGCCTTACATTATTTTTTCAAAATAGCCTGGAATACCAATAAATGGACCCTAATTCATGAGGAGAATAAGACAAAATCTCGGGAATACCCATTACTTTCGTTGAGATCATTGTTTTTTTTATTGCCATGGCTTCGAGGATTACTCGGCAAGCAGCTAGATAAGGCGTGTATAGAGAAGTATGTATCCGAAGGAAAAAAACGCTCGCTCGGACCGGGCGAGAAAAATGGGAGAAATACGCCCCAATAAGAAATTAATTCTTATCCAGCTCGCTCAATCAACGATTTGTAAATACGATCCACCTTCTCCACCATTATCCGCCCATCAAAATTATTTTTAAACCTGAAAAAAGCATTTTTTCCAATCGTCTCTCTCATCCTGGAATCCTGGGCGAGCCGAAGTATCTTCTCCGAAAGGTCATGCGCGTCGTTTTCTTTGAAGAGCAGTGCGCTCACCCCATCCTCGAACATCCAGGATACCGAGGGAATATTTGTGGTAACGATGGGCAGTCCCTTTGCCATTGCTTCGACGAGCACGTTTGAGCACCCCTCAAAGGTTGTGGGGAGAACAAATATATCGAAAATCCTGAGCACCCTGTCCCCTCGGTTGACGAATCCGAGAAAAACCACATCATTATTAAGGTGTAAACGTTTTGTAAGCTCTTCAAGCCGATTCCTTTCAGGCCCATCTCCAATGAACAGGAGCTTCGCACTCTCCACGCAGTGCCGTATTTCTCCGAAGGCCCTCACGAGCATGTCAAGACGTTTTGTTTTATGTATCCTGCCCAAATTGCCGATTGCAAGGCTATTTTCTAGTCCATGCTCGGACTTTATCCGGCCTATTCTCTCTAGGTCATCTCCCTGTCCATATTCGTATCCGTTATACACGATCCTCACCCGCTCCTCAGGAAAGCCCTTGCCCACAATGATTCTTTTTTCCTCTTCGGATACGGCGATAAGGAGATCGGCCTTTCTCCTGGATATAGAGGCTGAAAGCTTGTAATTGATCATCCTCGAGATGAGCGACCCCTGATGGGCGGAGAGGTGAAAAATGATCGGTGTATGGGGGAGGATCTTCCGCGAGAAAGAGACGAACTCGTGGGCTGCATGGACATGGACGATGTCTATTCCATGGGTAACGTTTACCGCAGTCAGTTTTTCTTTAAAAGCCCTGATCTTTGCCGGAAAGTAGCCCTTGATCTCTGGAAAATCTATGTACTGTATATTGAGTTTGAGGAACTCCGGGAGTATCTTTCCCCGCGGTGCGAGAAGCACACAATTATATATGTTTTGAAATCCCCTGAGGAGGGTTAGAACGTGTTTTTCGGTACCCCCCTCAGCCATGTAGGGAAGGATATGAACAACGGTATGCATAGAATTCTCACCTTGGGAAGACAGCACTCGATCAATACTCCTTATCAGAGAACACTTCTGCTGTGAATGTGAGAATCTCTGTTCCGCGTTTCCTCCAGCAGTCGCCAGGGAGGCCCGCCTTGTAGCATGTGTGCTCTAGAAAGGTATTCCGGTCCCATCCCTGCTCGGTCGCTACCTGGGGGAGAAGAAGCCCCGAGTTGAATCCCCGTTTGATGATGATCCCATGCTTCCCCACTTCAATCGTGTTCACGTCGGTTGTTTTTTCGAGGGGAGACATAACCGAGATTTCTATATCTATCTCATCATACTCACCGGGCGTCAATCCAGGGAAACGGGGGTCCTGAAAGGCAGCAGCAATCGCCATCTCCTGTACCGTCTTATACAGGGGCTTGATGGCCTCCACGTATCCGATACAACCTCTCAGTGAGCCTTGTTTATGCAGTGTCACAAATGCACCTCTGGGCTCTTTCAGCGTTTTGCTTATCGGATTAAAGGACGGCAGGTTTTTTCCATGCAGTCTCGCATGAATGGTATCCCTCGCAAGTTTCAGGAGTGAACTCCTCTCCTCTTTTGTGAGCATTCCATAATCCTCCTTTCGAACGGGTGGACATTATCAGTATACTTTGAATTAAAAATCTTGTCGAGAGAATAGAAGAAGGTTCAACTGGAAATCAAGGAAATAAAAATGCTCAGCACAGGGGTTGAATATACCATATTCTCAGTAAAGAGCAGCCGCAAAATACCCCACGACCTTTTTTCGCTCATTAGACACCTCTCCTGAATCCATATAGTTGAGTATCGCAGACTTACCCTGCCCCACCTCATGGGAGAGCATGAGCGCGGTGAGGATACCTCCGAAGCCGCATGCCTCGGACTTTCCCATCTGCAGGTTATCATAAAAACGCCGTTCATCCATGTTCTTCACATCCTCAAGCAGTACCCTGTCCAGCGAGAAAGCTTCAACATGGGGATGGTAGTGAGAAAGGTCTGAACTCACAATAACGATGTAATTTTTCGGTATTTCCTTCATGGCAGAAACGAGGGCATCTTTCAAGAGATGGGAATTGTCCCAGTTCTGTTCACCGAAGAGAATAGGAACAATTTTCGCATCCTTGAGAACCGTCTGAATGAAGGGAAGCTGCACCTCGAGTGCATGCTCGCTAAGATGAGCCTCTTCGTTAATACCGATTGTCCTGTGGAACGACTGCAGCTTCTCTACACAATCAAGATCCACCTCTATATCACCGAGCGGTGTCCTGTATGCGTTGTCGTCGTTCACAGATATACCTGGAAAGCTCTTCTGATGAGCAGGACCGATGATTATAGCACTGTCTATCTTCGCATTGTCCAGTAGAGCATATGCGTAGGCCTGAACCTTTGCAGAGAAAATATAGCCTGCGTGCGGTGCAATGATTACAAGGGGCATTTTCTGCTCTGTATTATCCAAACCGGTACTTTCACGGATCAAGTCTTGGAGCGCTCTCTTATCAACTCTCTCCATATAACCACGGACCGTATTTTTTAGCTCTTCTCTGTCGTCGGGATAGAACAAACCGCTCACGACTGGATGCCTGAGGGTGTACTCCGTTTTCATGCTCACTCTCCCTCTCTTCACCTCACTCAAAGTTTAATACAGAACAAGTTCAATGTCGAGAGTAATGTCGCCGGTAGCCATATCGCCGATAGAAATATCCCCGATAGTGAACTCACGAGAGGGAACTCGTCGAGAGGGATCTCGCCGAGAGGGAACCAGTCGAGCGGGACCGCACCGAGAGGAGCCTCGCGAGATTGCCCTCACCGAGAGGGAACCAGTCGAGAGGGACCTCGCCGAGAGGGACCTCGCAAGATTTATCTTACTCAAAGCGGATTACACTCGTCAAAAAAACGGACAGGAACACTGAACTCCTCTTCTACCCTTCTGCCCAGCTCCAGGATGCCGAGCTTTTCCGTGTTATAGTGTCCGGCAAAAATATAGTTAAGCTTTTCCTCCCTTGCGATGTACTCGGTATTCTCTGCGGCATCCCCGGTGAGATAGGCGTCTACATCGAGCACAGTTACCAAATCGACCAGGTTTCTCCCTGCCCCGCTCACCACGAACAGTGATTCGACAGAGCTCTTCCCGTAGTGAAAAAACCTGGATTCCGCGTTCAGAATCCCGTTTATATTCTCAACCAGGTCCTCGAATGCACAGGGCCGTGCGAATACACCTTTCAACCCATATTGCAGACTGCTTCCTCCCCCTCCTCCGGTCTCTTCAACCTCGGCTTCGAGCTTCTTCAGTATAAGTCTGTTGTGACTGATTTCAGGATGCAGGTCGAGTGGGAGATGGAAGGCGAAGAGATTGATGTTTCCTCTGAAGAGTTCTAGGATTCTGCGTTTCCTGTACCCGGTCAAGGTCCTCTGCTCGTTGTTCCAGAACATCCCGTGATGAACGATGATGGTATCAACACCTTCCCTCAGGGCAGCCTTCACTACCTCCAGATTAATGCTCACAGCTGTGAGTACCTTTTTTACCTCTTCGCTTCCCTCTATCTGAAGTCCATTCGGAATGTGGTCGGAAATAGAGTCTACAAGGAGAAACTCCTTGAGCCAATTCTCAAGCGCCCGTCTCGAAGCCACCTTCTACCCCCTCTTGAATACCTTTTCAAAATATCTTTTCGATAGCTTGACTACTGTAGGTCGACCGTGAGGGCACATGTAAGGAACCTCAGTTTTTTCGAGGTCTTCAAGGAGCCTCGAAGCCTCTTCTGAATTGAGAACATCTCCTTCTTTCACTGCGCTTCTACAGGAGGCAATTTTAAGAAACCGTTCTCTGAGCTCATTTTGAGCAAAGTTCAACTTACCCTGGTATAACTCCTCGAGGAGCTCGGAGACAACTTCCCCTTCTCTGCTCTCAGGAATGCCGGCCGGCAGCGCGACTATATTGAAGCTCTCCTCACCAAAAGGCTCTATTACGATACCCGCCTCTTTGAATCGATCGATGTTCTCAATTACATCCGCATATCTCCTGAGCGGCGGGGTAAAATTAATCGGAATAAGGAGGTGATTGAGCACGAGAGCGCTTTCCGGACTGCTCCTGTGTTTCAGATCTGGTTCGCTCTTGGAGACTGGACTGTGCTCGGGTAAAAAATCGTGATCGCGCACGGGTTCGTGTTTATGAACGGACCTGTGCTCACCAACAGAACCGTTTTCACGAACGAACCTCTGCTTCTCAATAGTTCGGTAGCCGGCAGCTGCCCTGAATCGTTCGTAGAGTACTCTTTCATGTGCTGCGTGCTGGTCCAGAAGGAGCACGTAATCTGCTCCCTCGAATATGAGATAGGTCTGAAAGAGGGCGCCTCTGTAGAGGAGCCGCGGGGAGGTCTTTTCTGTAAAAGCGGTAGCATCTCTTGAAACCACCCGGCCTGGAGAAGGCCTCAGCACTCCCCCTCCCCCGAAGAGAAGTTCTGTTTCATGACGAATATCCTCGCCGGTAATATCAGACCTGACATCGCTTCTACCCTGCTCTGTCAATTCCGGCTCATTCACAAAAACAGTGTCTGCAAATTTTCCTTCTGAAAAGGACGGGTAGAACCTTTCCATAAGGCATTTTTCGGTGATCCTGTGTAATTCTGAATAGATCCTGTTCTGAATTTTTATCCTGATCTCTTTCTTTGCAGGGTGCACATTCACATCAAGAAGAGATCCTGAAATGTTCATGAAAACAAAGGCATACACGAACCTCCCTGCAGGTACAATCTCTTTTGAAGAGTCGTTCAGGGCAAAGGAGAGCGACCTATCGAACACCGGTCGACGGTTGACAAAGAAGAACTGTCCTCTTCTGTTTGCGAGCGTGTAATTTCTATTCGAAATGAATACCCGTAGAGAAAAATGTTCATCCTCGTGTCCTACTTCCTGAAGGCTCTCTTCAAGCCCTCTTCCGAACACATCTGAAATCCTCTCCCGTTCATCCCCTCGCGGGATGAGGCTGAAGATGACTTTATCGTCGGCTGAAAAGTAAAATCCTCGCTCATGGAAACAGATGGACTTTTTTAGCACCTCGTCTTTGACAAGCAGGGTTTCCGCCCTGTTGCTTTTGAGAAACTTCTTCCGAGCAGGCAAGTTGGAGAAAAGATTCCTCACGCTTACGTTTGTACCGATATTCGAGGCAGAGGGTACGGCACCGAGGTATTTCCCAAAGGAATAGCTCACTTTCACCCCTGTTTCCTCGTTTTTGCTACGGGTGAGGAGGGTGAAATCACTCACCGTGCAGATGCTTGAAAGGGCTTCGCCCCTGAAGCCCATGGTGACCAGGGTATCGAGGTCCGTGAAATCCCTGATCTTACTCGTTGTGTGCTTCTGAACCGCAAGAACTGCATCCTCGCAAGACATACCGGTCCCGTTGTCTGAAACATGGATGTAGTCCTTTCCTCCATTATTCACCACGATCCTTATGTTCGTGGCCCCTGCATCAAGGGAATTGTCGATGAGTTCACGTACAACGGAGAAGGGAGCTTCAATCACCTCACCCGCTGCGATCTTGGCGGAAACCTCTTCCGAAAGAATAAAAATCTTTCCCAACCCTCTCCCCTATTATCTTTTATAGGCTTTATATTTTTTAATAAAGCTGTGGGGGTTGTAGCTCATCTTCGCCTGTCTCAGTCCCTCGATTCCCAGGTCCTGTTCCCGATTGATATAGAGGTACTTATCGGGAAGGATCGAAGCAAAGCTCATATTGATGAACTGGTACAGACCCTTGTAGTTACCCACCGCCTTCTCGAAATGGATCACGTAGGTATTCCCTCCGGCAATTTCCTCCCCCAGGCTGTACGCCGCGGGGATTCCATCCACATAGTAAATACCGCCGCAGAGGCTGAGGAACTCTGCCTTCTCGATCGCCTCACAGGCCGCCTCGTAGTCCCCCTGCTCCGAACGCTCCACACGCCACTGCTCAATGACCCGGAGCGCATCCCCGTGATACTCCTCGAGCAGAGGCTTGCCCTCATATCTGTGATTGTGGATGAAGGCGTTCAAGAGATTTTTCTTCCGATGAAACTTCCGACCCTTCAGTTCAGCAAGCTCCGTTTTCAGATAGATATAGTCGAAATTATCCCTGTCCTCACGGACATCCAGCCCGAGTTCAGCAAACCTCAGGACCTGGGATTGAGAAACGGACTTAATAAAGTCGCAGTCTTCCAGAATCTGCGAAAGGACTCTCTCTTCAGGAATGCCGAAGGGAAGCATTGCAAAACGCTCTCCGTCATCTTCCCCCATGATAAGATAGAGATCCGGGTGAATCTCCCGGATGTTACCCACCGAGGGATTCGCCCGGTTTTCCACAGGTAACTTCGCGATCTTATAGGAATGGATCTTCCGAAACAGGTAGATGTTGGCAAAGGTAAACTCCGATATGCCCTCAGTCAGTCTCTTGAAAAGGGGATGCAAAACCTCTCGCATCTGGAGGGTTACTTCCTTGAACTCCGGATATCTGGAAAACATATTCAGCACTCCGCTTGAGAGAATTACCTGCGCTGGTAATCCTGTATAAAGAAATCGATCGAACGATTATAGGTCGCTTCTCCCTTTCTCGAAAAATAACAACCGGGAAGTTCGTCCATCGATCTGTGATAGGCCACGCATTCGCAACAGATTCCAAACCGCGAGCAGGAAACATAGGTACATGTACAGCCTGCTGAATTCTTTTCCTTCCTGCATTCCATTGTGTATACTCCTTGATGTATTTTTTGGATGCTCCGTCGGATTCTCTGTCTACAGAATCAAAATAACGTTCTGCAACGACCGCTAAAAACCCGTGTGTTTTATCATTCCATGCGTTCAGTTCACCGCGTTTGGTTCTGAACTCTTCAGGTCGAAAGCCGCATTTATAAGCGATAGTGTGTAGAGCTTTTTCGGTTTTTCAAAGATCTCCTCCGGTCCACCCTGTTCGACCACCACTCCGTCCCGCATTACTATAATCTTATGGCTTATCGACCGGATTACTTTCAGATCGTGGCTGATGAAGAGATATGCAAGATAATACTTATTTTGAAGGTCTTTCAGCAAGTGTATTATCTGAGTCTGAACAGACATGTCGATCGATGATGTGGGCTCATCGAGGATTAGGAAACGTGGTTTCAGCACGAGGGCACGGGCAATACTGATCCTCTGACGCTGACCTCCGCTGAACTCATGGGGATAACGGTTTCGCGCTGATGGGTCGATCTCAACCTCTTCGAGCGCCTTTGAAACACGCAGCTCCCTCTCCTTCTGCGTGATCCCTCCGAAGTGAACCCTTAACCCTTCTTCCACAATCTGGGAGAGGGTCAGCCTCGGGTTAAGGCTCCCGAAGGGGTCCTGAAATATGATTTGCATCTGATCCCTCAGCGGCCGTATCCCGGTACCTTTCATCCCCTGAAGCTCCTTTCCCATGAAGCGTATGGAACCCGTACTGGACACAAGCCTGAGAAGGGCAAGTCCGAGGGTGGTTTTTCCGGACCCGCTTTCTCCCACAAGCCCGATTGTCTCCCCTTCCCGTATCTGAAGTGTTATACCGTCGACTGCCTTGATATACCCCCGTGTGGTCCGAAACACACCCTTCTGAATCGGGAAATAGACCTTCACATCAGACGCCTCTAAGACGAGCTTCCTTTTTTTCATCTCAGCCCCGGCCGACTCCTTCAGTTCTGAATCCAAGAGGTATTTCGTGTATTCGTGCTGTGGGCTGGTGAAAATATCGGATGTCCGACCAAGCTCTACGAGCTCCCCTCCGTGCATCACCCCAACCCTACCCGACATCTTCCGCACGATGGAAAGATCGTGGGTGATCAACATGAGCGCCATTCCCATTTCTACCTTTAGCTTCTCTAAAAGCTCGAGAATACCTGCCTGTATGGTCACGTCGAGTGCAGTGGTCGGCTCATCTGCAATCAGGAAGTCGGGATTGTTGGCAAGGGCCATGGCAATCATTACACGTTGGCGTTGGCCGCCAGAAAGCTGATGCGGATAGGCATTTAGTCGCGATTCTGCCTCGCTGAGCTGTACCAGGTGCAGGAGCTCGATTACCCTATGCCTCGCCGCCTCCTTTGAAAGGCCCTGGTGGAGAATGAGCGCCTCGCTGATCTGTTTTTCAACAGTATGGAGGGGATTCAGCGAGGTCATGGGCTCCTGGAAGATCATTGAAATGTTGTTCCCTCTGATCCTCCGTAGTTTCTCCTCATCCGCGCCGAGAAGCTCCTCCCCCTTAAAGAGGATGCTCCCGGAAGGGTATTCCACACGGTTTTTCGGATGGAGCTGCATCACCGCCAGTGCCGTTGCGGATTTCCCCGCCCCGCTTTCTCCCACGAGTGCAAATGACTCTCCCTCTTCAATGGAAAAAGAGACTTTTTTCACAGCCTCCACCCTCTGTTCTCCCAGCCGAAATGTAACGGAGAGATCTTTTACATACAAAAAGCTCATGAAAAATTCCTCCTTGGATCAAAGGCGTCACGCACCCCTTCTCCGACAAAGATGAGAAGAGAGAGCATGAGCGCAAGGATGACAAAGGAGGATATCCCGAGCCATGGAGCCTGCAGATTGGCCTTACCCTGTGCGAGCAGTCTCCCCAGCGATGGGGATCCAGGTGGAAGGCCAAGACCGAGAAAATCCAGAGATGTGAGCGCTACGATCGAACCGTTGAGGATAAAGGGTAAGAAAGTGAAGGTGGAGACCATCGCGTTTGGGAGGATATGCCTGAACATGATCGTCGCATTGCTCACTCCGAGCGCTCTTGCGGCCCGGACGAAATCAAAGTTGCGAGCCCTGAGAAATTCCGCGCGCACGACCCCGACAAGGTCCAGCCACCGAAAGAGAAGCAGAATAAGAAGAAGGAGACCGAAGCTGGGTTCTACAATACTCGTGAGAATGATAAGCAGATAGAGTACCGGCAGTGAGGACCACATTTCGATGAATCGCTGGAATATAAGGTCCACGAGACCACCGAAATACCCTTGGATCGCACCTGCCATGATGCCGATCAACGAGCTCATGCAGGTGAGAATCAGGCCGAATATCACCGATATTCTGAATCCGTAGAGTATCAGTGCGACTACATCGTGTCCCTGATCGTCTGTGCCGAGCCAGTGCTGAAGGGACGGAGAGGCAGGAGCCGGCACAGGGAGCTCATAATCGATGGTGTCATATCTGAAGGGGATGATGGGCCAGAGCATCCACCCCTTTTCTCTAATGAGCTGCTGGACATATGGATCGCGGTAATCTGCCTCGATGTCGAACTCGCCGCCAAAAACGAGCTCCGAATATCTCCTGAATACGGGAAAGTAGAGCTTTCCACTATATACAACGAATACAGGCTTATCGTTGGCAATGATCTCCGACAGGAGGCTGATGATGAACAGGCTGATGAAGATATACAGTGACCAGTAGGCCCGCCGGTTGTGAACAAAGTTAGCAATCCTGCGCTTCATCAGAAGGCTGAGCCTGAAACCGAACAGACGCTCCCTCGTCACGGACTACACCTCCCTGCTCTCGAAATCGATCCTGGGATCGATGACCGTATACATGATGTCACCGATCAGGTTCAGCACTAAACCTAAAAGGCTAAAGATGTAGAGCGTGCCGAACACGAGCGGATAATCCCTGTTGATAGCTGCCTCAAAACCGAGAAGTCCAAGCCCATCGAGGGAAAAGATCACTTCGATGAGCACCGTTCCAGTAAAGAGCGCGCTTATGAAAGCGGCTGGAAATCCAGCGATGATGATGAGCATCGCATTTCTGAAGACATGCCCGATGAGCACACGCTGTTCAGGGAGACCCTTTGCCAATGCAGTACTCACGTACTGCTTGTTGATTTCTTCAAGAAAGGAGTTCTTAGTGAACATCGTCAAACCCGCAAACCCACCGATGACGCTTGCCGTGATGGGGAGCACGATGTGCCAGAGATAATCCGCTATCTTCCCAAAGAAGGGGAGACTCCCCCAGTTTTCGGAAACAAGCCCCCGGAGGGGGAAAATCCGGAGATAACTACCCCCCGCGAAAAAGACGATAAGAAGTATGGCGAACAGGAAGCCTGGAATCGCGTAGCCAATGGTCACGATGAAACTTGTCCACATATCAAATGGAGAACCATCCCTCACCGCTTTTCGTATTCCGAGAGGGATGGAGATGAGGTACACAAAAAAAGTCGTCCACAGTCCCAGTGTAATGGAGACGGGCATCTTGTCAATGATGAGATCGATAACCTTTCTGTCGCGAAAGAAACTTTCGCCGAAATCAAAGCGAGCGTAGCTTACCATCATGGAGAGGAATCTCCTGAAGGGCGGTTTGTCGAATCCGTAGAGCCTCTCGATCTCCCTGATCAGCTCCGGATCAAGCCCCTGGGCACCCCGGTATTTACCTGCACCTCCAGCCGTCTCCTCGGAAATCGATGGCTGGGCAGTATCTCCCCCCCTCGAGCTAATCCTGGCGGTTGCCTCAACTGCGCTCCCTCGTATCTGTGCGATGAGACGTTCCACTGGTCCACCTGGTGCAGTTTGTATGATAAAAAAATTGACCACCATGATCCCGATGAGGGTAGGTATGATGAGTAAAATACGGCGAATGATGTAGTTGAGCATGCTCTCTATTCCGAGTCCCTGGATTATTTGTTCTGTAGTCTCCGCTCCTTCTCTATGTCAATCCACCAGGTATCGCTGAATCCGAGGGCGTACTTCGGTTTGATCGCAGGTTTCGAGAACTTGTTCCAGTAGGCGATTCGGTACGTTCGAATATGCCAATGAGGTATGCCGTAATAGCCCCAGAGGAGTACACGATCAAGCGCACGGCACGCCGCGACCAGGCTCTTCCTGTCTGGCGCTTCGATGACTTTCTGTATCAGCGCGTCAACCACAGGGTCCCTGATACCGGCAAGGTTTCTGGTACCCGGCCGGTTTGCAGCTTCTGTTGACCAGTAATCGCGTTGCTCGTTCCCCGGTGAGAGGCTCTGGCCCCACACAATAGAAGTCATGTCGAAATCGTAGTTGTTGAGCCTGTTCACGTACTGCGAGCTGTCCACGACTCGTATGGATGCGCGAATGCCGATTCGCTCCAAGTTCTTTTTAAACGGGAGTGCTACTCTCTCCATCGTGGGCTGCACAAGAAGGATCTCGAACTCAAAGGGCCTCCCTGTGGATGGGTTTATGAGAACCCCACCCTTGAGCTCCCAACCCGCCGCCTTGAGCAGACCGAGGGCTGATCGAATATTGTTCCTGATATTCCCCGAGCCTTCTGTGACAGGCGGTAAATACTCCTTCGTGAACACTTCAGGAGGGAGCTGCGATCGAAAGGGGGCAAGGAGCGCACGCTCATCCGATCCCGGAAGACCGCTTGAAGCAAGCTCAGAATTGGAAAAATAACTGGTTGTCCGTGTGTATGCACCGTAAAACAGGTTTCTGTTCATCCATTCGAAGTCGAACATTTGGGTAAGTGCCAGGCGGACACGCCTGTCAGTAAAGAGAACACGCCTGGTGTTGAACACGAAGGCCTGCATCCCTGTGGGCGTCTCGTCGGGAACCTCTTCTTTTATTATTAGACCCTGATCAAACGCAGGCCCTACGTATGCAGTTGCCCAGTCCTTTGCTGAGTTTTCCAGTCTGAAATCATACTCCCCCGCCTTGAATGCCTCGAGTAAAACTGTCTCGTCTCGGTAGTACTCATACTTGATCTCGTCGAAGTTGTATCTGCCCTTCATGACGGGAAGGTCCTTTGCCCAGTAATCGGGGTCACGTCTGTAGGTAACCGAGCGACCGGGCTTAATGTCGGCAATACGGTAGGGGCCGCTCCCCATGGGTGATTCCAGAGTTGTCTTTTCGAACTCCCGTGTCGAGTAGTATGTTTTTGACAGTACAGGAAGCTGCCCAATTATGAGGGGAAGCTCGGGATTGGAGCCCTCAGGGAAAACGAATTTCACCGTACGGCTGTCGAGCTTTTCTGCCCTGAGCACATCTGCGTAATAGGCTCTATAAAAAGGATGCCCCTCTGAAACCAGCGTCTCAAAGGAAAAAATTACATCATCTGCTGTCACCGGCGTTCCGTCATGCCATCGTGCCTTCGAGTTCAGAGTAAATGAAACCCAGGAACGATCTTTCGGCATTTCAATCTTTTCTGCGAGAAGTCCGTATTCGGAGAAGGGCTCATCGCTCGACTGCTCGGTAAGCGTGTCGAAGAGCAGACCGATCCCTGAGGGCGTCACTCCCTTGAGAATAAATGGGTTCAGGTTGTCAAAGGTACCGATGGATGCAAGTCGCACAGTTCCGCTCTTTGGTGCCCGTGGGTTCACATACTCAAAACGAGTAAAGCCCTTACTGTACTTCAGGTCTCCGTAGAGAGAGTATCCATGACCCGTATAGGTCTGTGAAAATGCAGCGACTGGGAGACAGAAAAGAAACAAAACGATAAACATCTTTTTTGAGAATACCATAACGGTCCTCTCATTAAATTAATTTATTTAATACATTAACGTAATCTTGAGGAGTGTCAAGTCTTTGATGCTACCTTACCAGAAACAGGCCATAGGTGCTCCTGATCTGCTCCCATCTCCACTGACCCCAATATCTATAGTGCCATGGCTCATACATGTACCCCAGTGCCTTCCCCTTGAGTTTCGGATAGGTCATCGATACTCCGTACAGGTACATATGATCCTGAAGCCACTGGTAGGCGGCGGTCCCTTCAAATTCTGTTGAGAGCCGGTTGCCAATCTCATCGCTGGTGAGATCGCAGGTTGTTCCGAGCTGATGCTCCGAGTGACCTGGTTTTGCAACCCCCATCTGCAAGACTCCAAAACGGCCTATGGCCCGCGCATAGAGAGCTGACTGATAGCGTGCATCCCTGTAAGCAGAAAGGACCCTGATGTTCACCCCATCCCTTTGGGCATCCTCAATGATCTTGGTGAACACCTCTGCAGCCTCGCGCCGGAGGAGGAGCTCCCTCTTCTCATATCCAGAAGCCTTGCACTGTTGCGGTATGGGAACAAGATCGCTCGGTCTGTAGAAAAGGGGGAGCGAATGCCAGCGGTCAACAACCTCTCTCCCGATTGGAATGTTCCCCTCATCGTCAAATCCGATCCCTTTTGGCTCCTTCACCACATAGACTTCAGGGAGATAGAATCGTAAAACATCCTTGGAGCATTGATACCAGGTGATGCTCCCGTGCACATACTCACCCTCAACCTCCACACGCTCTCCGAATTTGAGTCGCATGTACCTGAGCTTCGGAGAGGAGAGTCCTATATGTTTGTACACCGGTCCATGAGGAATCACAAAAAAAGCGTGCTCCGCCTGGAGTAAAAAGGGAATGAAAAGAAGAATAACTATAAAAAGGGAGAGAAGCCTCATCTTCCGGTAGCTTACATAAAAATGAATATAATTTCAACTGAAAATACTCTGCACTCCTTGTAAATGACTGAAATAAGGGTCATCTGCACATTTGCCCTTGAAAATAGGGTGTCCTTCTGTTATCATAGGTTCATGAGATCTCGGGCAAGTCAGCCTTGTCCCGCGATCAAGAAAAAGTTGATTTCTCTCGTGCATCCATCCTTGAAAGACAGTGGGGCAAAGATCATGTTAAAGAAACCGATCATATACGACTACAACAATGTTGTGAGCAATCGCATACAGAGTCCCGCCGGGATATCCGTGGAAGAAATCGAATCCTACGCAAAAAAGGTTTCAGAAATCCATGCCCTTCTCACAGAGAAGAGGAAAGGCGGACATCTTCCCTTCTATGAACTCCCCTACCGGAAGGAGGAGGTAAAAAAAATAAAGAGCTTGGCGGCCGAGGTGAAAAAAGAAATGGGAGAGCGCCTCGAAAACATGGTTGTCATAGGCATCGGCGGCTCCTCACTCGGAGGAATTGCGCTTACAAAAGCCCTCGCCCATCCTTTTTATAACTTCCTGTCCGATACGGAGAGGAAAAACCCAAAACTATTCTTTGCGGAGAATATCGATCCTGATGAGATAAAGGGATTACTCGATATCCTCGATCCTGAACGAACGCTGGTAAATATAGTATCCAAATCAGGAGACACTGCAGAACCTATGGCAAACTTCCTCCTGTTTCAGAAGTACATGGGAGAGGCAATCGGTGAGGATAACCTCAAGAAGCAGATGATCGCCACTACCGATGCGAAGAAGGGAACCATGCGGGGCATCGCCAAGGAGCTTGGTATAAGGACTCTCACCATTCCAGAAGGCGTTGGTGGGAGGTTTTCCGTGCTCAGCTCAGTGGGGCTCTTCCCAGCCTGTATGGTCGGCATCGACATCGAATCTCTTTTGGAAGGTGCTGCCTTCATGGACAAGCTCTCCAAAAGGGAAGACATGTTTCAGAATCCGGCCTATATGAATGCAATCATTCACTACCATCTGCATACCAGAAGGGGTGTAAACATGGCGGTTATGATGCCCTACTCAAGCCAGCTTGCGGAGGTTTCGGTGTGGTACAGACAGCTTCTGGCCGAGAGTCTGGGTAAAAAGTATTCCCTGAGTGGTGAGATCGTGTACGCGGGCCAGACGCCCATAAAAGCGGTGGGTGCAATTGACCAGCACTCACAGATCCAGCTCTACCGGGAGGGACCTTTCGATAAAATTATCACAATATTAGGTGTCGATACATTCAAGAACTTCCTCAATATCCCTTCCATGTACGACTCTTTCGAGGGTACATCATATCTCGGAGGGCATACACTGAATGAGCTGTTCAATGCGGAAAAGCAGGCGACCGTACTCGCGTTGGTCAAGTCAGGGAGACCGACCATCGAAATCAACCTCCCGGAAGTAAATCCCTACACCATAGGTCAGCTCTTCTATTTTTACGAGGTGCAAACGGTATTCGCAGGATACCTCTATGACGTAAACTCCCTGGATCAGCCCGGCGTCGAGGCCGGAAAACAGTACGCATACGGAATGCTCGGAAGAAAGGGGTATGAGAAGACAAAAGAGGAGGTGGATGCCTTTCCAAAGAGGGACGGAAAATGCGTAATCGGACAGTGAGCTACAATGGGCAGGTAGCTCTTCCTTCTATGCTGTAAATAAAAATTAATTTTTTCCTTTACAGTTTTTCGATATATATTATAATCCCAATAAGGGCGATTAACTCAGCGGTAGAGTGCTACCCTCACATGGTAGAAGTCACTGGTTCAAATCCAGTATCGCCCACATGCCCCGGCAGGCGAGCACGAAAGCACGCATGCTGGGGTTTTCATTATATGGGGAACAGTGCATGTTTTGGAACATCCTATGGCTCGCATTCACTAATATAAAGAGAAGGAAACTCACCTTTCTGAACTATTTCATTCTCGC
>Ga0209427_10002264_pt1 | contig 22616 bp, 18 predicted proteins | sample DeeMarSWOR136_30_FD_187465 | JGI IMG/M metagenome (GOLD analysis project Ga0209427, IMG submission 187465) | Marine sediment microbial communities from White Oak River estuary, North Carolina - WOR-1-36_30 (SPAdes) (version 2) | ecosystem: Environmental > Aquatic > Marine > Intertidal zone >...
TGAGATACCATGATGAGGCTCTCCCGATTGGAGAGCCGGTTCAACATGACCTGACTGTGATAGGACTTGGCTCCCCAGGTGTGCACGAATTCAGGCCGGTAGGTGAATATCAACAAGACCCTTGCCCCAGGTATGCTCTCCAACAGATGCTTCAACTGATCTTCTGAGCTTTTGTCAATCCAATGGAGATCCTCAAAGGCCATGATCAGGGGCCTGATCTCTGAACCCTTAAGGACGATGCGCTTTAGTGCTTCAATGATTCGATTTTTCCTCTCCTCAGGGCTTATTGGGATCTTGTCGATACCGCTGTCTTTGACCGCCAAGAGTTCCAAGAGATATGGAAGGGTGGAAGCCTCATCCGCCCCCAACATTTTCAGACCGTTTTTGACCTTTTCCCTGATCTCGAGATCCCCGTCACCCTCCTGAATATCGAAGTTGGCCTTCAGGATATCGATGACCGGATGATAGGCCACAGCCCTGCTATAGGAGAGGCACCTTCCCTCCAAAAGGGTCACATCCTCGCTGGCCACGACCTTTCTGAACTCATACAGAAGCCTGGATTTGCCTACCCCGGCCTCGGACACTATAGAGAAGGCCTGGCCCCTGCCTGCCTTGGATCGCTCCAAACCATCCAGCAGAAGCTCGAGTTCCCGCTCCCTCCCAACAAAGGGGGTAAGCCCCCTCTCTGCACTAACGTCAAACCTCGTCCTTCTGGTACCGGCAGCTATTACGCGATATGTTCTGATTAGTTTTTCCTTGCCTTTAATTTGTTTTTCCCCCAGGGCCTCAAACCGAAAGAACCCCTCGGTGAGCTTGAAGGTATCATCGGTTACGTAGGTCGTGCCCGGCTCTGCAAGTCCTTCCACTCTTGAGGCAAGATTCACCGTATCGCCCACGGCCTTGAACTCCACTCTGAGGTCGTTGCCAAGGGTTCCTACGACGACCGGCCCGGTATGTATGCCCACTCGCATTTTGAGCGGCTGCATCCCCTCTCTTTCTTCTTTTGTCTTGTCGCTGAACCTAGCCATCTCGCGGTGAATGGCCATAGCGGACCGAATCGCCCGCTGAGGAGCATCTTCCAAGGCAATGGGAGCTCCAAAAAGGGCCATAATCCCGTCACCGGTCATTTCATTGACTGTGCCTTCATAGTCATGAACCTTGTGAATCAGGATCTCGTAGACCTGATCCATGATGCGGTAAGCTTCTTCAGGGCCCAGTTTCTCGACAAGGGCTGTAAACCCTTCCATGTCGCAGAACATCACCGTGACCTGCTTTCGTTCTCCTTCGATCTTATCCCTTTGGGACAAGATTTTCTCAGTAAGGCCTTTCGGAAGATATCGTTGAATTTTGTCTATTTTCTCGTTGAAGGTTAGTTCCCTTGAAGGAGGCTCAGAGGAAAGAGTTAGTCTGTGACCACATTCATCACAAAATTTGGCTCCCGGTCTATTAGTCGTTCCGCAATTAGGACATGTGAGTTCAAATTTATGACCACACTCACTACAGAATTTGGCGCCTTCGCGGTTTTCAAATTCGCAGGATGGGCACTTCATTTAACGCCGCCTCAGAAGAAATTGAAGGTATATGTTTTGTGGTTATAAAGGATGTTTTTATAAAATTTATTGCCCTAAGGCCATACGATGGCCGCCATGTACAAAGATTAATTGCCCGGTTATCCAACTGGCTTGTTCTGAGGCAAGAAATACCACGGTATTGGCAATATCTTCTGGTCGCCCAACTCGCCGTAACGGTATATCTGCAATAAGAGCTTCTTCCATTTCCGGAGAAATATAGCCCGACTGAATGGGACCTGGCGAGACCACATTAACCGTGATCCCATATGGCCCCAATTCGGCCGCAGCACTCCGGCTATACGATTCCAAGGCGTATTTACTTGCTCGATAGGAAATCTCTTTGGGAGACCCCCACGCGCAATCTGCGCTGATATTGATAATTCTGCCCCAGTTTGTCTGTCTTTCGATAATTCGACGTACAAACATGCTCATCAGGATAGCAACGGCGCGTGAGTTCACCGCAAAATGACGATCATGGCTTTCAACACCTATCGTCGAGATCGTTGGGCCACCCTCCCATAACTCTGTCTCTTTTTCCAACGCAGTTGATGGGAGAAAGGTGTCTGCGAGGTATTCTGCCGCATTGTTCACCAGAATATCAACCTGCCCAAACGCCTTTTCTGCCTCTTCAAACAGGCGATTAACATTCTTCGGATTCCGAAGATCTCCTTCCCAAGACTCCGCTTTCCCACCAGACTTTCGGATGGATGCCACCACCTCATCCGCTGTTTTTAGCTGTTGTTCAAAAAAGAACCCTAACCCTGGTTCCTGTAAATGACTGTTGCTCTGATCCTTATAACGAAAATCGACTTCCTGACGAAAGAAGTGGATGAACGAATGGACACCTTGGGAAGCAAAAGCTCTTGCAATGGCTGCACCAATGCCAAAGGGATTATTTCCCCCAGTTACAAGAACAACTTTATCTTTTAAGCCCGGATCGATCATGACTTTTTTTCACTTTTCGTTGTAATTTTGAATATAAGCCCGGTGAGACATAACGTGCTGACCCATTGAGAGTATCCAAAAAATGGCGGCATTTGTGATATGCGAGGTCCACAATTTTTGCATTATACAAGAGTCTGAGGAGATTTCAGAATGCTTTTGCAATAGGAAAGAGGTCAAATATGTATTCTGGGGTGGCTACATATAAACCCGGAATATCCGGAGGCCTACCCACCTTGATTTACAAATAACCACACTTTCACATCTGCCCACAATGGACCCATGCTGACCAAAGATGAGCAGCCACAACATCATGGATTGTGTTTGCCGTTGGCACACAATGGCAGATACCGTTATTCTTCACCTCAAAAAAGGAACTTCTTATCACCTTACTTGTTAATCGCTCTCGCCCTGGTAAACCTCATCACCGAGGACTGCATAGGTATCCGCCCCCCAATTGGAGAAAAATTTTGGAAAAAAATCTTTCTGGTATGCCTCCGATGCCATGTCTTTCATCCATTCTTCTTTGCTGGTCACATCCAGAATTGCAATAAAGTTATAAAGAATAATTTGTTTTGCCATGATTAAAACCTCCTTTCCAGGGTTTATGTTAGAAATGGAAGAAGCTACCTCATAAGAGGTTCCTAAAGAAAAGTGAAGCACCTTCATGACTTCTTGAATGCCCCACCCTTTAGAAATTCGGTCAGGGTCCTCTCGCGGGGAACGTCATCAGGAGCGGTTAACCCCTCCCGAACGTTGAAGGAATACAATCAAATCTACTTCTACCACATAAGACTCAGAATCTCAATTTTTTCGCCTTTCCAATTCTTGAGATATGGACAACTCTGGAACGCTCTCATTCGCTTATGATTAGCAGTTGTAGAAATCTATCGGGCAGGCAGATAGAGCGCTTTTTACCATTTCCCAAATAAATCGCTTCGCTAGGCTCCTTCTCGTAAACTTGGGCGTGGACCACCACCAAAAGCCAACGATTACCGGAACAAATTGCCAATCCTTAGTGATTTTAAGCATATACGAAATATGGACATACCCATCAAAAAGAGCTATTCTGATATTGAGTTTTACCCACCCCTGTCTCTAATTCAACCAACAGCATAACCCCAACCTTCTGGAGTGATACATGGCAAAACACCACCAGAAGGTTTCCATAACGAAGCCTCCAAGGGATTTCTATGCCCTATTGGAGACCTCTTGTTTGGGGAGGCCATCCCATGGCTGAAGAACGAGCCAAGCGGAAACTGAGTGCTATCCTGAGCGCTGATGTTAAGGGCTACAGCCGACTTATGGGGGAAGATGAACTTCTCACCGTTCAGACGCTGAAGGAATATCGTCAGGTGATTGGCAAGCTCGTTCAAGAATACCACGGCAGAGTGGTGGACTCCCCCGGGGATAACCTGCTGACGGAGTTTGGAAGTGTCGTAGATGCAGTAGAGTGCGCCGTAAAGATCCAGGAAGAACTCAAAGCCAAGAATGCTGAATTGCCTGAGAGCCGGAGAATGGAATTTCGCATTGGAGTTCATCTAGGTGATGTCATAGAGGACGAGGCCCGAATATATGGAGACGGTGTGAACATTGCTGCGCGCATAGAGGGCTTGGCGGAGGGCGGCGGTGTTTGCATTTCAAGGATGGCTTTTGACAATGTGAAGAACAAGCTGAACCTTGGATATGAATATCTGGGTGAGCATTCAGTCAAGAACATTGTCGAACCCGTGCGAGTTTACAAGGTCCTGGTGGAGCCCGAACATGCCGGCAAGGTGATCGGGGAAGAAAGGCCGAGGCGATGGCGTTGGGCGGCAATAGCTGCTGCTCTCATACTGGTAATTGCAGCCGCAGCGATCTGGAACTTCTACTTACGTCGTCCGCCGATAGAGGCTGCCTCTGTGGAGCGGATGGCCTATCCCTTGCCAGAAAAGCCCTCAATCGCGGTGCTGCCCTTTGCCAACATGACTGGCGATGCTAAGCAGGAATACATTGCTGACGGTATTACCGAAAACATTATAACAGCGCTTTCTAAGGTTCCTGAGGTTTTTGTCATAGCCCGCAACTCTGTCTTCACCTATAAGGGGAAGCCGGTCAAAATCAACCGAGTGAGCGAGGAATTAGGGGTGCAGTATGTATTGGAGGGGAGCATACAGCAGTCTGACAGCCGATTGCGAATCACAGCTCAGCTTATCGATGCAACTGGAGGGCGCCACCTTTGGGCCGAGCGCTTCGACCGAGAGCTAAAGGACATATTTGTTCTTCAAGATGAAGTGACACTGGATATTCTTTCTGCTTTACGAGTAGAATTTACGCATGGGGAGCAAGCGCGTGTGCAAGAAACAACGAACAGCCTTGAGGCCTGGAGTTGCCTTGTCAAAGGGCTCGGTCATTTTGAATCGTTTACTAAGGATGATAATGCTAGGGCACAGGAACTATTTGAACGGGCTGTTCAGGTGGACCCGGAGTATAGCTATGCTTGGGCGATGCTGGGCTGGACTCATTGGATTGATGCTACTTTTGGATACAGTGAGTCTAGCAGCCAGTCGTTCAAAAAGGCGGTTGAGATTGCACAAAAAGCTGTGGAGCTGGATGACAAGCAGCCTGACGTCCATGCCTTGTTTGGCGGAATTTACCTGTTCCAAAGTCAATACGATAAAGCCATTGCTGAGGGGCAGAGAGCCATCGCGCTCGCGCCTAATGTCGCATGTAATAAGGCAATCCTGGCTCGGACCATGCTTTTTGTCGGAAGATTCGAGGAAGCTATAAAGCTTGTTAAAAGTGCCATGCGACTTAATCCCCATTATCCGTCTTGGTACTTGGAGTCTCTAGCTATGGCCTATGGTGCGAGTGGGGAGCATGAGAAAGCAATAGCGTCCTACAAGGAACTCCTCAACCTTCGAAGAAATGCCAGAGGGAATATTATTACACCGCTTCTTGGACTTGCTGCCAACTGTATTATTCTCGGTCGAGAAGATGAAGCCAGAGCTCATGCTGGGGAGATTCTGGAAGTTAATCCCGATTTCTCCTTAGAATGGTTTCGAAAGGTCAACCTTTTTGAAGATCCGTCGCATTTGAAACCCTTTCTTGAGGCCTTACACAAGGCAGGACTACCCGATCATCCACCACTCCCTTTTCCAGACAAACCCTCCATTGCCGTCCTACCCTTCGAAAACATGAGCGGTGACCCTGAACAGGAGTATTTCAGTGACGGGATCAGCGAGGAGATCATCACCGCCCTGTCAAAAGTCCAGCGATTGTTCGTTATCGACCGCAACTCCACATTCACCTACAAAGGCAAACCTGTTCAGGTTCAAAGGGTAGCAAAAGAATTGGGTGTCCGCTATGTCCTGGAAGGCAGTGTCCGCAAGAGTGGTGACACAGTTCGTATAACGGCTCAACTAGTCGATGCCGAAACCGGCAATCATCTGTGGGCAGAGCGGTACGATAGGGACCTAAAAGACATATTTGCAGTGCAAGACGAGATCACCATGAAGATTATAACCGCCCTTCAGGTTAAGCTGACCGAAGGGGAACAAGCCCGCATATCTGGAAAGGCTACAGACAATCTTGAGGCCTATCTAAAGGAGTTGCAAGCACGTGAGCATTTCTTTCGCATGAACAAACAGGGTAGCATGCGCGCCAGGGAATTGGCCAGAGAGGCCATTGAGCTGGACCCGGATTATGCGGCTCCCCATACGATGTTGGCCCTTACCCACATGATGGATCTGTGGTTCAGATTTACCGACTCCCCCCAAGAGTCCATGAAACTGGCGGTTGAGGCTGCGGAGAAGGCCCTTGCCATCGATGACACCGATCCCGGCACCTATGTCGGATTATGCATGCTATACATCATGCAGAGACGACATGATGATGCCATTGCGGCAGCGGAGCGCGCCGTAGAGCTGAGCCCCAGTGGCGCCATGGCCCATAGTTCCTTGGGAACGGCCTTGAGCTTCGCAGGACGGCATGAGGAGGCGATTGTCTTCTTCAAGAAGGCGATAAGCCTCGACCCCTTTCCTCCAAGTATTTACTTCCGTGGTTTAGGAAACGCCTATCGCATGGCGGGACAGTATGAGGAGGCCATCACAGAATATAAGAAAACGCTCCAGCACAACCCCGAGGATCTCTTTGCCCACTTGGGCTTAGCCGTCGCGTATGTTTCGTTGGGTCGCGAGGAGGCAGCCCGGGCCGAGGCTGCGGAGGTTCTCAGACTACACCCACGGTTTTCCGTGGAGCATCATTCAAATACACTTCCCTTCAAGAACAAAGCCGATACAGAGTTCTATATTGATGCCCTGCGCAAGGCTGGACTGAAGTGAGGAGAATCGGGCCCTCTGAAATTGCGATTTTTCATGCCTTTTGCAGTATGGATCCAGGCTGGAATACATAGGGGACTTGCCAATTCAAGTGTGAGCGGCCATATTCCCATCATTCCCCTTTCCGAATTCTACCCAGGTAATATGCCAATCTGTTAGGTGCCAGGCTCAGTAGCACGACCGCACCAAAACCGATGGGGTGTCTCCAGGCTGCATACCCGCTTGCTTTGATCTCTCTCCACACCCACCATTTCGCTGAATCCTTCAGGTGGTACCGCTCATGGCACTCGACGAACCGCCGCACCGATCCCGGCAAATCCCCCCTCACATAGGCCGTCCCTTCCTTTGGGTATGCCATGCCAAAGGCCGGAAAGATCATTTCTTTCTTGCAGTATTGAATCGTGGGCACGTTCATCCGTTATTTCGAGTCCCTGCTTGCAGTTTAACACCAAGCGCCTTCTTTGGCCAGCGTTTGACTTTCCATACACTTTTCTTGCAAAATAGACTGTGATTTGCAAAAGTAAAGGCGGAACGTTGCCTGAGGAACCCACACCGGTTCCCCGGCCTTTGGAGAAAACGAAACAAAACAGGAGCACCCATCATGGAACACATTCAACTCAGATTGGCCGCCGGCAAATCGGATTTTTTCCACTATGCCCTCCTCTCGCTGGGTCTCCTCATCGTTTGTATCCTCACCTCTACTGCTTCTGCCAGCCCGGTCCATGCTGCCGATGAGGACGCGTCAGTGAAAGAGATCTTGAAGCTGGACCAAAAATGGACTGGTGACTTCAATGGCATGGTTGAGAGGCACATTATTCGCGCACTGGTCCCCTACAGCAAAACGTTCTATTTTCTGGATGGCGCTGATCAGCGCGGCGCCACATACGATCTCCTCAAGGAGTTTGAAAAATATCTCAACAAAGAGCTCAAAAAGAAAACATTGCAGCTCCATTTGGTGGTCATTCCCACAGCACGGGACAGACTGCTCCCCGCTCTGGTTGAGGGCCTCGGCGATATCGCCGCTGGCAATCTAACCATTACGCCGGAGCGACTAAAACAGGTTGATTTCTCATCCCCTTTAGCTAAGGGAGTTGATGAAATCCTTGTCACCGCACCCGGAGGACCTACGATTAAGACCATTGATGACCTGGCCGGCAAAGAAATCCATGTCAGGGCGTCGAGTAGCTACTATGAAAGCCTCATGCATTTCAATGCTGAATTCAAGAAAAAGAGCAAGGAGCAAATGAAATTGGTTCTGGCCGACGAATACTTGGAGGACGAGGATCTGCTGGAGATGATGAACGCTGGTCTAATACCCAGGATTGTCATCGACAGCCATAAGGGGGAGTTCTGGAAACAGATTTTCACGGATCTGACCCTTCACCCCGACATCAAGGTCAGAACCGGTGGTCAGATCGCATGGGCGATACGCAAGAACAGTCCGGAGTTCAAGAAGGTCATCAACGGATTTGTAAGATTGCACAAAAAAGGAACGCTCATGGGAAATATCCTTTTTAAACGTTACCTTCAGGATACCAAATGGGTTCGCAATGCGCTATCCGAAGAAGAGCTTCGAAAATTCAATGAAGCGATTGAATTCTTCAGCAAGTATGCTGAGATGTATGACTTCGACTGGCTTATGATAGCGGCCCTTGCCTATCAAGAATCCCGAATCGACCAAAGCAAACGCAGCCCGGCCGGCGCTATTGGAGTCATGCAGCTTCTGCCCGGCACGGCCTCGGACAAGAATGTCAACATAACGGATATCCACGAAATAGAGAACAACATCCATGCGGGCGTCAAATACCTTCGGTTTATTGTTGACCAGTATTATGAAAACGAACCCATGGACAGACTGAACAAGACACTTTTTGCCTTTGCAAGCTACAATGCAGGTCCTGCCAAGGTCGCAAGACTTCGCAGGGAAGCCCGAAAAATGGGACTGGATCCCAACATATGGTTTCGGAATGCGGAGGTTGTGGCTGCCAAACGGATCGGAAGAGAGACAGTTCAATACGTGAGCAACATATACAAATACTACGTCGCCTATCGGCTCATTATTGATAAATTGGCCATTAAGCAAGAAGTCCAGCAGAAGATAAAGGCCAAATGACCCTGGTGTGGCGCTACACGACTTGGTTCGCAAATCTGACATTTCGAGCCCCGCGAAAGCGGGAGGATAATTCTTGGAATATGGACACGTTCAGTTAGTAAGATACCAAGGGCGGGAGAAGTCGCAGCCTCGTTGAAATTCGGAATTCAGAGGGGGTTTTGACATGGCAAATGAAGCAAAAGACCCGAAAAAGACCGAAAAACAAGAAGACACAGAAACGGCGCTAGAGATCCTCTTGAGGCTTGATGCGAAATTGCGCTTGCTTGAGAAGGCTTACTGGAGCATGGACCAAGCCGAAAGAATGCTTGTTTTAGAGACAGATGAATTGGCGATCTCAGGATACGACGTTGTACGCGAATTGAGGGGAGATTTGCAAAAGCTTTTGGACCTTGTGAAGAAGTGGGTGAAGGAGCCTCATGCCCCATCTTAATCTTTAATCCCCAACTATATTGGGAACATACAAGACATAGACATGATCATCAAAAAAAACGATTCTTATGCTTGCATACAAATCCGTCTTCCGCTACATCAGAAGACGGCAAGCACTCAACCGCAGAAGCGATCAGATAAAGGGAAGGAAATCACAGACGATGGAGAAGACAATCCTTTTGCTGGGCACCATGGATACCAAGGGCATAGAGTTTGGGTATGTTAAAGAGAGGATCATGGAGAAAGGGCATGGCGCCCTAGTCATCGATGTGGGCGTCATAGGGAACCCTCTGCTCAAACCCGACATCTCCCACGAAGAAGTGGCACAGTCTGCCGGCACCAGCCTCGAGGAGGTTATCGCACAGGGACAAGAAGGTGTGGCCATAGAGGTCATGACCAAGGGTGCAGTGGGTATTGTTCAAGGCCTTTATCGTTCCGGGAAAATAGACGGCATCCTGGCCCTTGGCGGGTCAATGGGGACGTCCTTAGCCACGGCTGTCATGAGGACCTTACCCATCGGCATACCCAAGGTTATGGTCTCCACCATGGCCTCAAGCGATACCCGCCCCTATCTTGACAATAAGGACATTGTGATGATCCCGTCGGTGGCCGATGTCGTGGGCCTAAACCCGGTGACAAAGAGGGTATTGGCCACCGCTGCCGGTGCAATTGTGGGCATGGTGACGGCAGATCCGGGACCCATCCGTTCCGACAAACCCCTTATCGGCATGACCCTGCACGGTGATCTCATGTCTTGTATGCTCGCGTGCAAAAGCATGCTCGAAGAAAGAGGATATGAGGTGGTTGTTTTCGCAGCAGTTGGGTCCGGGGGTAAGACCCTCGAGGAATTGATTGAACAGGATGTTATCAATGGCGTGTTTGATCTGGTAACCCACGAGATCGCCTGTAACCTGTACTCCGGCCTTTGCGATGCCGGGCCCTCGAGGCTGGAGGCCGCGGGAAGGAAAGGTATCCCGCAACTGGTCGTGCCGGGCAAGGTGGATATTATCAGCTTCAGCAGCGCATCGGGCATGCCGGAGCGGTTCAAGGGACGAAAGGCCTGGATGCACAATCCCAACCTGGGTGCCGTCAGGCTAAACAAGGAGGAGATGTCTCTGGTTGCCGAGACCATGGTCGAGAAGTTGAACAGGGCGGTTGGGCCGACTGGCGTGATTATCCCCAGGCGTGGACTCTCAGCTTATGGGAAGGGCTGGGAGGCTTTCTATGATGAGGAAGCCGATTTGGCCCTTTTCGATATATTGAAGAAGGGGCTCAAACCTGAAATCAACGTCGTTGAAGTGGATGCCCACATCAAAGACAGGCTCTTTGCAGAACGGGCGACAGAGCTACTGGATGAACTGATGCAGAAGCCCGGTTAGAAGGAAGAGAAATTGCTTCAGGGCGCAAAACGGGGAGATACAAAACCAACTTAGCCTGGAGTTGCCAGCCTATTTCCATACATCCTCAGGTTTGATCTGCTTCCCGTACCCGCACAGGTCATCGGCCCATAGATAGAAACGGTCGAATTGAGGCAGGTTCTTGACGTGCCATCTGACAAAGCGATGGAACGTTGTGTCCGGCTTGTTAAACACGCAAACCCTGATGCAGTTTCCGCAGCTCCCCTTGTTTTTGCTCCAAAAACGAAAACATTTTTCCGGATTGATGTACCATTTGTATAACCCGTGGTTATTGGAGACAGTCGGCCCTTCAGAAGTCGGTTCCCCTTTGCTGATGGCCTGACCGGGACAGGATTCAGCGCACCTCCCGCAGACTTCGCACATTTCCCTCGCCCCTATTTCAATGGGCCTGTCCGGAACAAGGGGCAAATCCGTGAACACCTTGCTGATCCGAACGCGGGGACCGAACTTGGGGGAGATTAAAAGGCCGTTCCTGCCAAGTTCCCCCAAGCCGGCATCGACGGCCATGGGGATACTCAAAGCCGTGTCGTTGCCGCATGGAACGGCCCTGTAACCCAGGTCTCGGATAAAGTGGGCAACTGAGGAGGCCACGTAAGCCATGGCGGAGTATCCCTTGCCGCTGGCTGCAAACTCACCATAGGTGGGAGAAGTCCGAATAAGCTGATAATTCATCTCGTGCAGCATCACGATCGCATGTTCAAATTCTTCTGCGATACCCTCTATGGGGGCATGTTCCTTCTTATAGGGGTGGAATCGGTGAGAATAGACCCATCGTGGATCCAACTTGCAGATTCCCACATCCGAAGCCCCGAGAAACACAGCGGCCTTTTTCATGAACTGGGTCATCTCCTGCGGGTCAGAAATGTTCCACTTTTCCCCGAGCTGCATCCGGTCCCTTTCCGCAATCTTTGATTGGTCCGGATACCATTCATAGAGCCCTTCATTCCCTGCTATGTTGCCGAAACCCCACCAGCGCTCTATGTACCAGGAGCCCATGGCAAATGCCCAGTCCCTGAGGGTATAGCCCTCGTCATTCTTGAATTGACGCACCCCATAATGGCTTTTGCCCATCTCCAGTATTTGAGGATCGGACCTCTCGGGATCTCTGGGCCTGGAGAACATATGGTTTCTCTGATCGAACCGGCCCACCTCGCCGGAGCCTATTTTTCTGTTGCCATCTTTTTCCATATCAAATCCTCTGTCGCAGTTCTTCTTTTTCATTTGCCCAAGGAGCGCTTATATCATGCTGGGAAAGCCGTTTCAACAAGACAGATCGCGCTGAGAAAGAAAAGACCCCATAGGGTCTGCAGGTTTTTGATGAACAAACTGATAGACGCCCTTTTTTTATGCCCCCTTTTTGTGGACAGGAAGGACCAATTCGGATAGCCTATTGATCTTTGCTGCCATTGGCTCACGTGGTCGGGCTGGTTCGGCTTGTGCTCTCTGGACTTAGGGTTGCTCGACTCGCCTCTCTTGCTGTGCTGGAATCGCGATTCGGAAACGACTACCGGGAGGATTGCAAAGGGACCTGCTTTGAATGCCCAAACAAATCTTCTCCGCTTAGCATCTTCAGATATGCCAAGAAAACGCCATACCCTTGTCCCCGTTTTATTGAGTCTGGTGATCCTCTTGCCCTGTTGTGCGGGAATCACGCTCAAGGACTACGAACCAAAATCCCAAGAGGAGGAGAGTATTAAATCCACGCTTCTTGCCTATGAAAAAGCGTGGAACAATCAAAGCAAAGCAGAGCTTTTACCGCTTCTTCATGAAGATTTCGTGATTTGGGCTGGAAAGAAGCGAAGAATCATATTCACCAAAGCCAGATACGCCTTCTATCTTCGCGACATATTTGTGAGATACCGGTACTTGACATTCGGAAGCCCGACCCTTTGGGTTAGGGAGGAGCAAGCGACCGCTCATCTTCCTGTCTCCATTGATGGTCGCACCTATCAAAGTACCTTTCGACTGGTCAAGCAAACCGGAAGGTGGTTCATCCTGGAATGGGAGCTCGGATAAGGGTTCCTTTGATCCCCCTTGCTGACAGCAATAGCCTGTTAGACTTTAATCAGGCAAAGTTGGCCAATACGGGCTGGAATGATTTCACACCAAAAAGCTCATTGTAGGGCTGGCATTTTGAGAGGAACATAAAAAAGATCTTCTTCTTGATATCCTCGCTCTCCTCGTCCAGACAATCAAAGTTCCCCCCACCCTTTGAGATGATGAGATCCGCCTCCCTGGCAAGCTCATTCACTTCTGCGGAGCACCTCCTTAATATCATACCTGGGACAGGACCATCCATGCCATTCTCAACGACTCTCACCATCTTATCCATGCCCACACTCTTCGCTTCATAAAGCGTTGCGTCATTCATGGTGGGGACACTTTTGACCACAAACACAATTTCGGGATCATGTTCCTCCCTGATCGTATCAATCAATACCTTATCAAGGATTATCTCCCCACAGTTGTCCCCAACGTAGAGCAAGAGTTTGCTCTTTTTAAGCCGTCTCTTGAAGCGCGAATAGATCTCTTCTGAGATGGGCGCTTCGAGCTTTGAAGCCATTGAATTTTCTATATCTATCGGGTTATCAGCCATCATGAAATCAATGGTGTTTCCCACTGCGGCAAGCTTCACAGCCAGAAAGAGGTGATCAGAAGACGCTTTCACAAGGCCCCTTACGTAGGAGTCAATCTTCATGATCGTTTCATTTTGTTTTGCTTTTATCTCACGAAAAGGGTCGGGATCCCCCATGGCGCTCACAATAATTTTCATGACATCTTCGATAACCTCAGGGCTTGTGATATCCCAAATCTTGCCCGTTAATGACGGTATTTCCGCGATCCTGGCATAAAGCTCCTTGGCCGTATCTTCAGCAAGACCCAGTTTTCTCATTGTTGAAACAGCCATCCTTGTCACACAAGGGAGGCAGTCCGGTTTGATATGCATAGGTTCCCTTCCTCTCATCTGAGCTGTAACAGAATGATATTTATTACGATTCAAGTGCGCTTCGCGAGAAACCCTGAAGACAGGGCGCAAACTTAGCACAATGGAGGAGAAATGGAAAGGCCAAATGTTCCACTATTCTGGCTCAGTGATGGAAGGAATCAGGCGGCCGGATGTAAATCTTAGCGACCTCATATTATTGCAGGAGATACCAAACGTTCACTGCAGAGCCGCAAGCAAGGCTTGTCAAAAACAAGGCTACATATCTCAGATTTTTGATTTAGATGATATTTTCACATGATGGGAGGAGATCACAGCTCTGACCGGCGGGGACTAGGAGCAAAAGGAACGGGTATCCTCTCCTCGAGTCCGAGTTTAGCTTTCTCACCCCAAAAGATTCGTCCACCGGATTTGCTTTTGGTTACGGAGGAAGAAACCTTTAAGTCAATAGATTGTAAGATTATTGAAGGTGCACGGTATTCTCTGCCACATACTTAATGAAAGAGGTGTTCGCCTTGCAACTGTTCCGACAAGGCTCTTGAATCGTCAGGCTGTTATAGCCGCCCCCCTGCATTGATATCCAATAACCGTTTCCTAGGAGTGAAAAACAAAAGCCGGAACCACTGAAAGTCCCGGCTTGTAAGAACAAAAATTTGGAAAGGCTACAGATTATCCCCCGGCTTCCTTTTCGAGTTCATCCAGTTTGTCCGGATCGGAAATCGCGATGTCCACCAGGGCCTTGGGAATAGCACTCTGTTCGCACATTGTTCGGATGTCCTTTTCCACATCAGAAAATTCCATGATTTCCCGGATGCCTTCGATGTATTTGAGCATATCGTCCGAACCGATATCTTCCAGAGCGGGACCTGCTGCTTCTGCCGCTTTTTTAGCGGCCAGTTCTTCTTCTTTTCTCTTCTTTTCCGCCAGCTCTTCTTCCATGGCTTTTTTTACCGCATCAATCGCAGATTGCTCGATGCCGCCAATTTCTTTGATGAGTTCTTCTGCTGCGTTCTTGTTGAGGAGATGTTTAATCTTATCTTCTTCGGAAGCGTCTTCCACAGCATCAAATAACTCCTGAACTCTGGCTTTTTCCGCGAGTTCTGCGTCCACTTTGGATTTTACGCTCTTGTATTCTTCTTTTGATACACCTAAAGCCTCCATTATGGCTTGAGGCTCAAACGATTCGGAGATGAGATAGCGTATTCCCGGTTCGCCAGGGAGCTCCTTGGCCCTTGCTATCGTCAACCCGATTCTTCTATTTCCAACAATTTCATCCACATCGGCTCTATGCTCTGAAGTTAAAAAGGAGGGCCAATCTCTACCCAGCTCACGAATTATTTTCATGGCGGTGGCGTAGGTGTCTTTGATGTCTTCCAAGCTCAGCGCGGAAACGGCCTGGTCAAAATCCTGCATAAACGGCCTGCCAACCCGGTTGCGTGCTTTTACCGCTGCCCTTAACTTCAACCAGTTACCACCGTGTTTCGATACATTATAGCCGGTTTTATCCAGTTCTAGGGCGATTTTCCGTGAAGTTGTCAGGCTGTTTGCTTCGGTAAAATCCTCGTCAGTGTATTTTTGAATCTGCTTTTCAATGAGCAACCATAAAGGTTCTTTACCTTTATTGCGAGTTTCTGGCATAATTTATCCTTCCAAAATTAAGATTGATTGAATTGACAAGAAATTGATTATTCTGGAAAAGATAGTAGGGTAATTCCCCTTTGGCGTCAAGGGCATTTTCACCATACTAAAACTCCAACATAACTAATCTGAGAACATAACCCAAATGGATCATAAGGATGAGGCGAGAAATCTGACTCGGATTCCCCAGTCTTGCAGCGTGCCTTACGAAGTCCTCCCAAGTAAACGAAAAGCCAAGTCAGACATATCAAAGGTTTTTGAGCCGAGCGATATTTTCACCTGCCAGGAGGATATCACAGCTCTGAGTGGGAGGGACTAGGAGCGAAAAAACGGGTACCGTCTTCTTGGCTCGCAGGTTCTACTTTGCTTATCGAAGTCTATCGTTTGGGCCACCCCCAAAAGCGAGCGATTAGCAAGCATAAGCTTCAAAAGGAGGGATCTCAGGGGTCATAGCAGTAACATTCAGTCTTAGGGTCAATTCTTGGTATAGAATATATGGGTATTTTCTATCCATGGAATGGCTGTTTTTATGCCAAAGACGCCAGCGCCTCTTTCGCTTGTTTTAAATATGTTTCAGCCTCGCATTCTTCAAAGATCTGAATGGCTTTTAAGATGCATTCCTGAGCTTGGTCTTTTCTCCTCTTAGCCCTATGCAAGAGATAAAGGTCAAGATAAGCCCGACCTAGCATGCCCTTGGCCCCGATCTCTTTCGCAGTTTCGATGGCCTTATTGAAGTGGGCTTCGGCCTTTTGACTCGCGAAGGGGACATCTTTCATCAAAAAGCCGATGTTTTTGGCTAGGAAGGAGAGAGTCTTTGGCCCCTCCCCGTGAACGACCTCCAAATAGACTTTCCCCATGGCAAGCTCAAGCATTGCGTGTGAAGTTCTTCTCTCATTTTTTATAAATAGCTGTCGTTCCTCATCAACCATTTTTAATCCCTGGGACATATGGCCTTTATCAATCATAACAGCTGCAAGAAAGCTACGGACGTGAGGACGAATATTCTCACAAAGAAACTCTTCGCAATAAGACATAAGCTCTTGAAGGGGCCCTTCGGCTTCCCGGTATTGACCTTTGAAAACATAGGTTGCACAGAGGAATACTCTGCCCCAATGAGCATAGAAGGGATCTGCTGCAACCTCAATGGCTCTTTTATAGCACTCAATAGCAGGTGTGAAATCTCCAGCTGCTAGATAGCCAGTTCCAGTATAAATGTGGCCTACCGCCAAGCTTCTAATATTTGAATGCCTTCTGCCATAATCAAGAAGGGTCTTTCCGATCTCAGATACTTTTTTGCACTCTCCTCTAAACCAATAAGTGTGCCCCATTCCAGCTAGGGACTTAAAAAAAAGGTAATGATCTGAGTCGAGAATCTTCGATATCTCTTGGGCCTTTTCTCCAAACACAATAGCTTCGTCGAGAAGACCCCAATCGGCACATGTCCAGTTGAGCCAAGTGCAGGCGTACCCCATGACCTGCTGGTTCCCGATCTCCTCGCCAAGTTCCAGGGCCCTACTAAGGTATTCATACGAATCCTTTGGCCTCCCTCTTGCACCATAAACGGTAAAGCCGAGCCACGCATAGAACATCCCGAGCCTTGCCTTGTCATCCAGGGACTCAGCCAGTTCCTCGTGGGCGCTAAGCAGCTTGTCCAGCGCGCCCCAATCCCCACGATGATAAAAAACCAAAGCCCACTTAATAAGCAAATCAATGAGAAGTCTCTCTTCTTCCTGTGACTTATCGGGTTTGTTGCTCAGAATCTCAAAAGCTTCCTTGTAATATTGATGCGCTTCCTCCACGGCATATCTTCCAACGCTCTTATCACCCGACTTCATCAGATAATCAACAGCCCTTAGAACAGACTCCCCTTGTTTGAAATGAAAGGCCAAAGTCTCGTAAAACTCCGGCAACCTATCTTGGAAAAGCTGCTCCATCACCAAGGCAATCTGTTCATGGATGGACTGTCGGTCTTTCTTGAGAAGACCGTTATAAACCACCTCTTGGGTTAGGGGGTGCTTGAACATATACTCGAGATCCGGCTGGACGGATCTGGTTCTAATCAGGTCAAGTCGCTCCAACATGCTCAGACCCCGATCAATGCGATTCTCCAGCTCCGTAATCCTTTTAAGAATTTCATAGAGGAAAGCCCGCCCTATGACCGAAGCCTCTTGAATAATCCGCTTTGTCTCCTTTTCCAATCGATCAAGCCGACCAGATATAAGGCCATGGATCGTGGAGGATACATCAGATTCAGTGATGGGTTTTATGATTTTCCAACTCCCATTGTCTCGGATGAGCGTCTCAGACTCGATCAGTGAATTGATCAGCTCTTCCAGGTAGAAAGGATTTCCTTCTGCCTTATCCTGAACAAACCGCTTCAGATCAGAAGGAATGGACTCAGCCTTCAGTAAAGACTCCAACATATCCTCTGCATGGGAAGGGGAAAGATCATAGAGCCGAATCTCCTGATAGATCTCACGAATGCGGCTCGCCTGGTGACCTGTAAAGAGACTGAACTCGGGCCTGTAAACACAGAGAACAATGGCAGGTTGGCGTATGTCCAACAACGCATTACGGAGGAATTCTACGAAAGAGGGATCGGCCCAGTGAAGATCCTCAAGAAAAAAAATCGTTGGCGTTTTTTGGGCCAACGCTGAAAGAATACCCTGCATCGCCTCTCGCAGACGGGATCTCCAGAACTCTGGGCTCACATCTTCCACCTCAGGGAAAGACAGCGAGTAAAGACCACCCACGTATGGAACCACATCCTCCTTATTCCCCAGCAGATGCTCTATCCCAGATTCCACTTTTTCTCTCACCTTCGCTTGAGAATCGCCTTCTTCAATTCGAAACACCCGATTCAGGAGATCAATTAAGGGGAAATAAGGTATGTTTTGGGAATAAGCATAAGCATGTCCTTCTAGCCACTGAATCTCTTTGAGATCCAAGGTGTTCTTAAACTCCGCTACAAGTCTGCTCTTTCCTGTACCAGCATCACCACAGATAGAATAAATCCGACCTTTCCCCTTTCGGAGATCTTCCACGGCTTCACCGAGTTGGGCGAGTTCCGCCTTTCTGCCGATCAGATTGGCCCTGAGGCCCGAAAGCCGATGGGTTGTCACAGGTCTCTCTTTTGGGGACAGTACCTTAAAGACCAAAACAGGCTCAGCCTTGCCCTTAACTGTTGCAGGTTCCATGGATTCAAATAAAAAGTGCCCTTCTGCGTGATGATAGGTATCGTGCCCTACCAGGATCTCTCCATCTTTGGCGAGGCTCTGAAGTCTTGATGCGAGATTGATGGTATCCCCGGCTACCCCATGGGTCCCTTTTTCCATGTTGATATCACCGGTAACCACAAGACCTGTGTTTATACCGCTATGCATAGAAATGGGTCGACCAACCTTCTCTGCCAAACCAGGGCTCATAGCCTTTACAAGGTTATGTATCTCTCGAGCCGCTAAGATCGCCCGCACCGGATCATCTTCATGGGCTTTTGGAACACCGAAAAGGGCCATGACTGCGTCGCCAACAAATTTCTCTATGAACCCTTCGTATTTGGTCACCACCTGTGCGATCTCTCCGAAAATCCGGCTCATGATCTCCTTTAGTTCTTCAGGGTCAAGTTTTTCCGACATCGTTGTGTAACCCGAAAGGTCGGAGAAGAGAACTGTCACGTATTTACGTTCTCCTTCGGTTTCCGGCACTTCACTTTCCGGTGTTAAAACTTCGGCTAGCCTTTGGCCGCATTCATCACAAAAGGGGCTGTCTTGCTCATAAGGATGTCCGCAAGATGGACAAGTGAGTTCCAGTTTAATACCGCATTTCTTACAAAAGTTGGCCCCGTCTCTGTTCTCAAACTGGCACTTCGGGCACTTCATGGATCATTCTCCAAACTGATGCTCATAATGGCAAGTTTGCAGTACCACGGCTGGGAAATTCAGGTCCCCTAACAGAACACCGCCTTCTGCTAGGAAATCATTGGGCACATTTTCAGGGGTTTCTGCACTAAGGTCCTCCTGAATGGAGGTTAAAGGTTGGGGAAGAAACAGCAATTTCAGAATAGGTAAACCGGCTTGAATGTCAAGGAAAACCGTATCCTTGTGGCCTGCCAAATCAGGGTTATCTAACAGGTTGGCGCGGGACAAATCCACAAGATTTTGGGGTTAGCAGAATCATCAGAGAGTTCTGACTAGCCGTGCAATACTGAAAAATCGGTCGATTTAACACTTCCCAAATTAATCGCTTAGCGAGGCTCCTTATTTGGCTTACCGGCGATTAATCATTGTTCCCCCCATGCTTTTCTTAATTCTTCTGTGTCGAATACATAATCCTGAGCATGTGTGGCTTTCCCAAACTTGAGATTGATGACAGTGACTCCGTTGAATCGAAAGGTATCCCCTTCCAGGTTTGTAACCTCTTCATCCCAAATGACTGCAACTACATTGGTACCTACAAGATCAAAAAGATTTTGAACACTTATGCTTCTCGGGGTAATCCTAAACCGTGTAAACTGCTTCATATATTTCTGGAACCACTCCTCTATTGCGTGTTTACCTTTAAATTCTCCACTGACAGATAACTTACCTGGATAGGCCCATGTTGCTTCATCATGCCAGCTTGCAAGAAAACTGGTGACGTCTCGACTATTTAACGACTCGTATGCAGAGGCCGTCTTTTTCTTTGCTATCAAAGCTCCAATCATGTTTTAACCTCCTTTTCTTTCAAAGAGAATTACGGTAGTTACCCTCAATGGTTGAATGCGGGATTTTGCGCGTATTCCGGTAATCTACGTGGAATTCAACATTTCTTGCCATATGGGTCACTTTAGATGGCCCTCATCCTATTAAGACCAGGGTCACAAGACTCAGAAATCGGCCGGCTTAATACTTCCCAAATCGCTTCCGTATGCTCCTTATCGAAATCTCCCGTCTAGACTGATGCCCAAACGAGCAATTTACAAATGCTCATGTTGCATTTGGCTTGTGATGCCTTAGAATCATTTTAGTGCATGTAATGCAATGCGATTTCCTTCTGTGTCCAAGAAAACAGCTATAAACCCGAATTCATCGCTCAGCTTTGTCTTTGGTGTCAGTATTTTACCACCAGCAGATTCTACTTTTTCCAGCATTGCTTCTATATCATTATCGGCATTTAGATAAATGAGTGTGCCATCCTTCGACGGCCTGTGCTGATCGCATTTTGAGATGCAACCCCAAGTCAAATAACCTTCCATTGGGAACATCCCGATCTGAGTGTCCACCCTCTATGCCAATGTAAGTGAGACACCTACCCGTTAAGAAATTAGTGTAGGGCGGGTAGGAGATATGCTATGGAAATGACATCCCTTCGAGATTCAAGTACCCTGGTTGAACGGAGACCTTACGACGGGGGAACGGAAGGAGCCCGTAGGGCGACTGGAGTTGCCCCGTCGTTCAGCCGCACAGAGGAGCCCGGAATCATGTTTCCACCAGACCCGGAAGTGCCGGAAAAGAAACCCCGAAGGAAATTCACCGCTCAATACAAACTCCGCATTCTTGAACAGGCAGATGCGTGCAAAGAACCCGGTCAAATCGCAGCCCTGCTTCGTCGTGAAGGGCTTTACTCATCCAACCTGACCACCTGGAGGAGGCAGAAGGAACAAGGACAATTAGAGGCCCTGTCTCCTAAAAAACGCGGTCGTAAAGAGAAACAGAAAAATCCTTTAGCCCAGAAGGTGGCCCAGCTTGAGAGAGAAAACGAACGGCTGAGGAGAAAACTCCAACAGGCTGAGACCATTATCGACGTTCAAAAAAAAATCTCACAGATCCTGGGGATCTCTCAAAACCTGCCCGAGCCCGAGGAGGAAGAGAACAACTCATGAGTGCTGCCTACACTCTAAGCCTGGATGTGGGGAAAAAGCCAGCTTGTGAGGCCCTGACAATCCCCAGAGCAACGTTTTACCGACACATGGCTCGAGAGTTCAGTCCTCACAAAGAAAACGGCTCCCGACCATCGCCTCCCCTGGCCCTTAGCCCAAAAGAGAGGCAGACTGTGATCGACGCCCTCCATTCAGATAGATTCCAGGATAAGGCCCCCTATGAGGTTTACGCCACTCTCTTAGATGAAGGGCAGTATCATTGCTCTATCCGGACCATGTATCGGATCCTTACCTCAGAATACGGCTGTGTCAAAGAGCGAAGAAGAGGGCATCAACGCAGCGTCTACCAAAAGCCCGAACTCTTGGCCACAGGGCCAAATCAAGTCTGGTCCTGGGATATCACCAAGCTTAAGGGCCCGGTGAAATGGACCTACTATTACCTCTACGTGATCCTGGACATCTTCAGTCGTTACGTCGTCGGATGGATGGTCGCCCACCGGGAACAGCAAGCGCTGGCCAAACGACTCATAGAGGAAACATGCAGCAAACAAAATGTCCAGCCTTGGCAGTTGACCATTCATGCGGATCGGGGATCCAGTATGACATCAAAAGTGGTCGCTCAGCTCATGGCCGACTTGGGGATAACAAAAACCCATAGCAGGCCCCATGTGAGCGATGACAACCCATACTCAGAATCTCAGTTCAAGACCCTGAAGTACTGTCCTGAGTTCCCTGACCGCTTTGGGTCCATCCAGGATACCAGAGCCTTTTGCGGACCCTTCTTCAGCTGGTATAACAAAGAGCATCGCCACTCGGGGATAGCCCTCTTGACCCCGGAGCAGGTTCATTACGGAATGGCCCAAATGGTAAATGCGCAACGAGCCAGAGTTCTTGAGGCCGCCTTTGAGAAGAACCCTATACGATTCAAAGGTAAAATGCCCAAACCATTTGCTTTGCCGAAGGCTGCTTGGATCAATAAGCCTTCGACAGATGAAATTAGAGTCTAATTTATGACCAGGGGTGTCTCATTCTCATTGACATATTCCGCCAGAACATTCATCTCTGTGATTTCAATTTTCAAGATGCTTTCATAGAATTCTTTTGCACGGTTGAAATCTTCCGCGGATATTTCAAACATTGCACATAAGTTCTTCATATCCATCTCCTCTCAAACGTGATTCATAACGTGGAAGTCAACGATGAGCTTGGCGAGTCCGCTGAACTGATAAGGGATCTGCCCTTGAATTTAAACTCCCAACAGGAAACTCGTTCCATCAGGAGCTTGACTTGCACATTTTGAGGGGTTTTTCCATGGAAGACCTCCTGAATGGAGGTTTAAAGTTGGGGAAGAAACAACGCTTTCAGAATAGGGAAACTGGCCTGAT
>Ga0209427_10002266_pt1 | contig 22601 bp, 22 predicted proteins | sample DeeMarSWOR136_30_FD_187465 | JGI IMG/M metagenome (GOLD analysis project Ga0209427, IMG submission 187465) | Marine sediment microbial communities from White Oak River estuary, North Carolina - WOR-1-36_30 (SPAdes) (version 2) | ecosystem: Environmental > Aquatic > Marine > Intertidal zone >...
ACTTGTACTGGCGAGTTTTGTTGGTTCCTATATGTTATCAAACCAAATGAGAGGACGTGCTATCAGAACTAATCCTAAGCAACCTGATAAGACTTCTAATATCTGGCATCTTGTTTGTGTGGATCTCGACTCTGAAAGCGCAGGAAACGACTACCGAATTATGGAGAGACGGTTCAGGGCTTTTCTCGGGGTATCCTTTGTTGAGTCTGTGATAGAGAATGGGTTCAGTAGGCTTGGTGTTGGAGTTCCGCCTTTCGATAAAGAGGAAGTACGTGTAATCAACACATCAATGACAGCAAGAGCCCAGGACAGAGTAGCTCTTCAGTCTCTATGGGAAACTTCTCTCAAGAGAGGCGAAGAGGGAATCAGGCTTGTTGAGGAAGTGAAGGCCAAGAAGGCTCGACTGCCAGTACCACGGGGATTTGTTTTCAGAAACACCATATCTGCACTCAGCTGGGAGGTGTTATTCCTATTCGGCTTCTTTGTGGCTCGACAAATATTCTCGTGGGTTGTCCCCATTGGTAACCTTGGTCTGTCATTTCTGTCATTCCTTCCAATGCTCGGATTTCTATACTTCATTCTCAGGTTCGCTCCCAAGGCATTGAAGGCAGTCTGGCTCTTTGTCATGCATGGTCCTATCAAGTCCAGCCTTGCACAGGTCGGGAAAGCTGTGCTAGTCACTCTCTGTGAGGTTGGCATAATTAGAACTGATATCAAAGATATGAGAGTTGTAGTAGAAGAAGGAAAGAAGGGTGAAGTTTTCTGCCATGTTGAGGGGGGAACAAGAAGAGAAAGAGCGACATATCTCAGTGCCCTCAGAGAAGTGCTAGGGCCAATTCAATCACCAAGATACCTTCTCCTAAGAAAATCGAAGTTGGGCTCGTTTGTTAGACAGGACTATCATTCCGTTCCCACCGTACTTGGAACCAGGAAGGATTATGCTGAATGCTTTGCAGCTCAATGGAAGAAGCATGTTGGTGAAATGGATCTAATCTACACTAGAAACAAAGAGGGACGTATTGCGCTCCTACGTGCGCGAAATCATTCTCTCTCTGCAGGATTTCGACCACGTTCTGAAAGAGTTAGCCGTTGGAAGTAGAACATCTTTTTATTCGGAAGTGTAGAGATAGGAGTGGCTCTGGAGCAGAAGCGCGACTGACGGTACTCACTTTCGGGTGAGAGCTGAGGAAACTCCCGACTGCTTGTCGATGCCAGTCCTGCTACAGCAGGGAGGCGAGAGTCTCGCTCTGGGAACAGAAACGACACCTCCAAGCTGGATATGACGATGATACAGAGATTCAATCTGTTGAGAATCAGTTTGGACCGGTTGAAACGGCCCATCACTGGGCAGCAATTCCAAGCGTACACCTGCGACGTGTCGACCTGAGGTGTAGGGTAGGAAGCATAGTTTGATGTCGCAAGACTTCAGAACGGTAACGGTCTGAGGTGGAACAGAATTGGGGTTACTCTCTGGACCAGAGCCACCCCACCCTTCATTCTTCTCTGAGGTGTTCATTCATAATTTCTTGTTGGACTTGAACAACCTCAGTACTTGTCTTACATTTGGCATACGCATCAAGCCATTCACGGTTGAGCGTGATAAAGGAATGCCCCCACTTGAAGACCGACATCATATCCTCAGCCGCTTCTTGAAATCCAAGTATGTAGAGTGCTGCGCTTAATGCTTCAGCAGTGGAGAGCTTCACAGGTTTGTATGTGTTAATCGGATTTGCAGCTAACAGATAGGGGAGAGACCTCTGCACCCCCACTTTTGATGCTGCGAATATCGTTTCAGCCTGTTTCCATGAGCAATCAAGTGCAACAAGACCTGATGTCAGAACACTATCTCGATCAGCTGATGAAAAAGCAACCTCAGAAACTGGATTAAGAACAACAGACCCGCGTGGTATATGCCGCATGTTTCGAACAATCTTGGCTTTGTTCATTCTACCAAGTCGAATCCCTGTACATTTCTTCGGGGCACACTGACCTGCATGGTAGATTACAATTTCACGAACTTGAGCCAAGAATCATCTCACCAATAGTCTTCTGTCGAAGAGCAAAGGATTTCTATGTTACCATACGCCATCTGAGTGAGGACCTTAATAATGCTCTATGAGCCAGGTAACTCCTGCGAGATATGCAGTCAAGAAGATGTTGTACTCACATCGTGCAAAATCTGCAATGCTAGTGTATGTGCGGTCTGTCTATCTTCAGAAGATGACATCTGCATCAATTGTCAGGAGGCAAAATGTCAGATCTGTGCGCAATTTTTGTCATCTCGTGCATGCAATACATGCGGAAAACTGGTCTGTGAAGACCACGGAATGAAGGTAAACGAATCCACATTATGTGATAATTGTCGGAAGAGTGACGAATGAGTAAGAAGCTAATTCAGATTGGGATGGATGACATAGATAGTCCAGTTGGTGGATGTACTACACACTTTGCAAGTATCATCGTTGAGAAACTCAGTCAGTGGATTGTAGAGTGGACTGATTATCCAAATCTCATTCGCTTGAACCCGGGCATCCCTTATAGAACAAGAGGAAATGGCGCTGTGTCACTTCGTTTTCTAGCGGACACTGATGATTTGGAGTCTATTATTCCAATGGTAGATAGGCTCATTCATGATTATGTGAAAGAAGACTATCCAAATACAAATCCAGGGGTAGTTTTTCTTGAGGGAAAAATACCTAAACAAGTGAAGCATCTCTCAGAGCTTGCTCTATGGCGTGTTGTCCCTATAGAACTCGCTGAAAGAGTAATTGAAACATGCAAGATCCCTCATTATGCGAGTGGTAATGGAAGAGGACTCATTGGAGCCCTCTCAGCTGTTGCAAATACGCTCAGGGAAGATTATACCTATGAGTACATAGCCTATCGATCATTGAAAGATTGTAAACATGATCGAGGGATTGATGGTAATTCTGTTATAGCAATGGATAAGAAAATGGGGGACCAGGTCTTTTCCAATGTGGACCCATCGACGAACAGAATATTAATTGAACCTCACGGTCCAGATCCAGTGCTTTTTGGTATCCGTGGTGAAACCGCAGAATCGGTTCTCGAAGCTAGTCAACAGGTCAAAAGTAGGCAGAATATTGAAAGATGGATGGTATTCAGATCAAACCAAGGAACAGGAGAGCACCTGAAACATGACGTTGAGATAAAGAATCTAAGACCATACATGGCTGCTGTAGTAAAAGGCAGAGTAGAAAGTGAGCCTAGAATGATTGTAGGCGGTCATTGTATCTTTAGCATTATAGACAGAGGGGATAGAATAGATTGTGCCGCTTATGAACCCTCGGGGGAATTTCGAGAGATTGTGATGAAATTGAGAATGGGAGACCTAGTAAGGGCACATGCAGGAGTTCGCCCTGCTTCGAGAACCCATGGGCTCACACTCAATCTGGAGGGTCTAGAGGTTGTAGAACTGGCAAAGACATCTATTTTCTCAAACCCTCTCTGTCCACAATGCGGAAAGAGGATGAAAAGTGCAGGAAAAGAGAAAGGGTATAAGTGTGTGAAATGTGGATACAGGGATACAGAGATAAGTAGAACAGAAAGACCTCTGGCAAGGGACTTGCTTACAGGATTGTATTTACCACCTGTCAGAGCGCAGAGACATCTAACAAGACCTCTTGCTCGAAGTGGTAAGACAAATCGAAATATACCATATGGTCTAATTTCAAAATGGCATAATTTCTGAGTGAAAATATTGAACACTCTACACTCTGCGGCCTCGGCGGCCACCAGGCTTTCTTGTGCCATCATGAGGCATCGGTGTCACCTCATCGATGATACCAATCCGTAGTCCAGCTCTGCTTAGTGCACGTATAGCAGCTTGTGCACCCGGACCAGGAGTCTTTGGACCATGCCCACCTGGAGCTCGAACCCTAATATGGATACCATAGATACCCTTGTCCTTAGCTTCACGTGCTGCTTGGAAGGCAGCCTGCATTGCTGCATGAGGAGATGACTCGTTCCTATCAGCTTTGACCATCATTCCACCAGAATATCTAGCAAGCGTTTCTGCTCCGGTAATATCGGTAATCATGATGATAGTGTCGTTATATGATGCATATATGTGAGCGACTCCCCACTTGTCTCGTTCTTCCTTACTCATTGAGCTCATCTTCCTCAAGGTCAATGTCTTCATTGGTCACGGGTTCTTTTTCGTCGTGTCTTCTAGGACGTTCAAAGTCTTCAGCTTCTTCAAGACGTGCTGCAGAAGCACGTGTGGCTGCATCTGATGCGGCAATCCTTGCAGGATGAGATGCATCATTTAGCGCAGATTTGTCAGAATATTGAATTCTGTCCTCTTCTGCCACAGTGATGATTCGCTGAGGCGTATTGACTCTTGCTGCATCTAGAGCTATATGACCATGGGTCACTAGCTGTCGTGCGTGATGCATTGAACTAGCCAGTCCTTTTCTAAAAACAATAGTTTGTAATCGTCTCTCAAGTAGGTTCTCCATAGTGAGGTCTAGTACATGGTCAAGAGTTGGTTCAGTGGTAAGAATACCAAGACGAGCAATTTTGTCAACAAGCTCACGTTCTTGTTGCGCTCTTTCAGATACAGGAAGAGCCAACAAATGACGAGCTTGTCTTCGATAGTTTGATAGCTCTGTTCTGTGCTTCCAGAGCTCTTTCTTGTTCCTTAATCCATAGATACCTACCATCTCTAGTTCTTGCTCAAATCGATCACTATCAAATGGCTTCTTGGGAGCAACGTACTTCTTTTTCTGTTTGCGCGGATCACCCATCATTCATTCCCTCGACTATGCTTTCTTTCTTGAAACTCCTACTGCCATTCCACCGCGCCCAGTTGTTCTGGTATGTTGCCCTCGCACTCTTAGACCCAATGAGTGTCGTACACCTCTCCAGGACTTGATTCTACGGAGTCTATCAATATCATTTCTGTGAGCGAAATCAAGATCAGAACTAGTTAAATGCAACATTCTTCCGCTCATTCTATCTCGTGGACGATTAACATACCAGTCAGGAAAATCAGAGGCGATAGGATCTTTGATTATTTTCTCGATCTTCTTGATATCAGCATCAGTAAGGAAGCCAAGTCGTTGTGAAGGATCCATTTCCAACTTTGTTACTATTGAACGGGATAACCTAAGGCCAACTCCCTTAACACGGGTGAGTCCTTGTAACAAGTTCTCCTGTCCGTCAATGTCACTTCCGGACAATCTGATAATGTGTCTATAATCTTCGGACATGGTCTATAGCCTCATCTGACTGGTCTGAAGCGTGTTCGCGTCTTGGAGATACCTTATAACACTTACCATCAAGCCACGGTTTCTGTTAGTGATTCTATGGTTGGTGGTGTTCAAATGTAGAATGCGTGCAATAATAGCTAGAGATGGATACATTGGACAGCAAAGAATCCACGTTTCGAGAACCTAGAATCACACCATCAGTTCTTGCGAGTATTCCGGATTGTCTATATAATATGATTCGAGAGAACATAGAAAGGGCTGCAGAGAAAAGAACATCGATTCTGGTATCCAGCAACACCTTAGCAAATCGGTTTATCTTGGAGCGATGGGGAATCAGGTCATCACAACGTAGACGCTACAAGAACCTCTTTAGTAAAATACGACAACAATGTCGTGCAATATTCCGAAACTATCTTGCTCGCGGCAAGCTAGTCTGGAGAGAACAAAATGAAGAGGTTGTTTTTGGTGTGTTCAAGTTTGACGAGGTTCGAGGAAACTTAATTCTTGGGTTTGTATCAGCTTTTGGATACTTAGATTTGAGAAAGATTTCTGACGACATGTGAGTATGCTATGCTTGATTCTAGATGCAAAGTAAATGCTCTACAGGGAGGTCAGGGACATCCAGTTTAAAGTGTTCTAAGAGCGCCTTCAAGAGGATCTGGAGAAGGCTGTTTCTATAGGCTAAATCTATTGCCACCATAGCATGAGCGTCAAATCCCATGACTTTACTAATTACTGAAGAGTCCAATGAGTGTGGAGTGTCTTGTTTGTTGGCTACCAAAATGATGGGCAGCTCTGGATATTCAGACAGGATCTCTGTATAGATTGATTTCGAATCGACGATATTTTTGAGTGTGGAGTCGGTGAGCAGGAAAATCATATCTGTAGATGAGAAGTCCCAAAGTCTTCCCGCAGCTTCTCGTCCTGCAAAATCCAAGATTACTAATTCGTAGTTAGCAAATCGAATTTCTTCAATGACCTCTGTGTTTACAGCAATTGTTGGAACATGGGTTTCTGGAGGAATCTTTCCCATGAGTAGGTGAAGCAGTGAGGTTTTACCAACGCCGATATTTCCCACAAGGGCAATCACGAAACGCGATTTAATGAAGCGGTAAATGATTTGGTCATAGTGAGTCTTTACGTATTTTTTTGTGTGTTTAACTAGAATCGATCGAAGTGAGCTAGCAGCTCGGTTGATTTTATCAGTAACATCTTCATTGGACTCATCGGGGTCAGTGACAAAGATTATGATTCCATCACCGCAGTCCCTGCTGAAGAATTTGTATTTCTCGAGGACAATTGGTTGATACCGTAAACGTTCAGATACCTTAGCCTGAGTTTCAAGCTTGGCAAGATATTTACTGATGACTTTTCTAGGGATAGGCTTAGTCCAATATTCTGACGATGCAATCTTGCGCTTGTTTTTGACGTTCAGCAAGACTGTGCTAAAGATCATAAGACAGTGCCTCTTCTCTAGTAACTATCTAAGTGGTTTCTATTCTTAAGACGTTGTCCTACAGACGGTAAATCGCATAACTCAAAGGGATTAAAATAACTCTTCAGGGGCTAGTTAACATTCTGAATTTTGAAACTATGACTAGGATTATTTTGAACCCATGTTTATGATTAATCCGATTTGATGTTCGCACTTCTATAAAGACCGACAAGGTTCAGTATAATTGACATTCCTGTCAGAACCCCCACGGAAAAATCAACTAAAAAACCAGAGCCAATAAATCGGTCAATAAGAAGAGCTGCGGCAAGGCAAATGGCTCCAAGGGGAATTAATAATCCATTTCTTCTAACTACCAATAAGATTCACCGATAGGACAGTTTCATACATTTTAAAGGCATTGTAGTTTGAAGCAAGAATTTTGGTGGCGCCTGGGATGAGATTTGAACTCATGCCTCCCAAAGGGAGAGCAGCTAACCGTTCGACAGGTGGTATAACAACCGCCGTCTCCAGGCTGCCGCCGTCGCCGCTTGGCTACCCAGGCCTAGGAAGGGCAAGATACGTGGTCTGGATTTAAGGATGACGATGTTGAATTAGATTGAATAGATGAGCCATACCGTTTTTTGAAATAGGTTTAGCTCGTTGTTATGTTTTAAGACTCATTTTCTTTGCAATTATAAGTTATCACATATTTTTCTGTCGCAGAACAACGTTATTGTTCTTTTTACATCCAAGGATTGAAGCTACGTGAGAACACTTGACTCTCAGCACATAATATGTTTCTTTTTCAAATTCTTCTTGTATCTCAGGAAAAGTTTCAAGATTACCTTGTCCCTTGGAGATTATTAAATCGCAATCTGCTACTAAATCAAGAAATTGTTCACTCACAAACCTCTTCGGAGTTCCATACGCTCGAGCTCCAGTTGTGGAAATCATTGCTAGTTGCTCAATCCCTGTTCCAATGACGTCGTTTTTGGTGGCATCATTCATTGATGGTAATCCTTTGACGACAAATATCACGGACCATTCTAATTCCTTTATTAAACGAACAAAAGGAATGTCAAAGACAGTTTCACCAGCGTTATCACCAAGTATCACAACTTTTCCACTTGAAGACTTTAATCGATGCCATAGTTCTTTACTGTTGTCGATAGCAAATCCCTCTCGCTGAACTGACTTAAATACACACTCCAAACTCTCCAAATCTGGATCATCGCCAGCGTGAGCATAATCAATTATGTTTCCGGCAATTGCAGCCGATAATGATGTTCTGAATTTCTCAAAGTCTGAAAAACGGTTGATACTTTGTTCAATCAATGGCAAATCCTTCATTGCGGCATTAATGCTCTTCTGTTTTATGATATTGAATGGATCATTGGCTCCTGCAGCAGAATAGAGCTCCATCATTAGAGGTATTATGGTAGATGGCACATCAAGATCATTAGCATATCCATCAGAGAGAGCACGAAAAGCCTTTGAATATAATTCTGATTGGCGCTCCCAAGTATCTGTCAACATAGGAACTACCTTGCCTATTGTTTTAGTGATGCATACTGCACACTCTGTTGATAATGGAATTCTCCTAGCTCTCATGATATTTATCACTCCACTCCCCACCTCCCATAATATATAAGTTGCAGCCTATATATAGACTCGATTAATAGGTTGTTAGAGTACAACATGCAAATTTGATCGATAGTTGGGGTAGCATGCATCAAGTAAGTTCAATGTATGACATCTCACCCACATAGTTGATTCTCATCATCTCTTGAACTCTATCTGGCTCACTTGTATGTCCAAGAACCCATGCGAGTTTAACAAGAGCTGCTTCAGAACTCATGTCGTAAGCGCTCATTGCTCCAACTTCCATGGCGGCACGACCAACTTCATAGATTGACAAATCAACCTGTCCAAAAGCACACTGCGAACTCACCACAACAAAGCAGCCTTGATCTATAGCCTGGAGGATCCCTCCTGTTAGGGCATTCTCATCAGTTGGAACATTTCCAGATCCAAACCCTTCAATGATGATCCCATGATAGCCCATGTCAACTATTCTTCCCAAAATCTGTGGGGGGAGTCCAGGAAATACCTTGAGGAGAAAGACATGATCGTCTAGGCGATTATCGAATCTGGGCAAAAGACTATGATCACGTTTTTTTCTATTATCATAGAGAATAATGTCACGAGCCAAGATGCCAATTGAGGATGGATCCATTGAGTCAAATGCATCATATGAGTTCACTCGTACCTTCTTGGTTCTTGTTGCACGATGGATTTCTCCATTGAACACGATGCAGGTTTCCCCTAGGTCACCAAAAGCAGCAACTCGAAATGCATCGAGAAGATTCCTGGGTCCATCGCTCCAAGGAACAGATGCAGGAATCTGTGCTCCTGTAAACACAATCGGTCTGCCAAAGTCTTGTATCATGAAACTCACAGCGGCAGCTGAGTAAGTCATTGTGTCAGTTCCATGAGACACAACAATACCTTGAAGGTCTGGTATCTCTTCGTTTATGTCCTTTATAGCACTGGCAAGTTCTTGCCAATGGTGGGGTTGAGCGTTTGCTGAATCTAATTGGAAGAGCTCTCTCTTGATGACTTCGATGTTGCTCATGCCCTTTGGAAGTCTCTCAAGTAGCTCTTCAACTGATAGACCTGGTCGAAGTGCTTGGGTGCTAGAGTCGTAGATGCTTGAGATAGTGCCACCTGTTGTAATAAGACAAATCTTGATGTTTTCTTCGGAAACCATTGTGTTGTACCCAAAGTTGTGTCGTGAAAGGAGATTTATCCATGTTGTGATAAGTGGATTTGAAATGGTGATTGAAGTTGTATGACCTGGCTGTGATTGGTGGAGGTCCAGCAGGTGCAATATGTGCACGAGATGCGGCTGAGGCAGGGTTGGACGTGGTTCTGCTCGAGAAGGCGCATCACCCTAGAGAGAAACCATGCGGAGGAGCCCTCGGACCTAGGGCGATTCGAAGCATTGACTTTGATATTTCGAATGTGATTGAACGTACTTTCCATGCAGCTTTGGTATATACACCATCTATGAGAAAGGTGATTTTGACCAGTGAAGAACTAATAGGATATCTGGTGACTCGTAGTAAGTTGGACCTCTTTCTTCTTCAGAAAGCAGAAGAGGCTGGCGCTGAAGTAGTCCAAGGCACACAGGTGGTTGGAATAGAACAAACGCGTACTGGAATCAGAGCACTATCAGTCGGAGACTCATACAAATCGCATCTTCTTGTAGGAGCAGACGGAGTAAATGGCATTATCGCAAGAGAGCTTGGAATTCGTTCAAAATGGGCTCCTGATCAAGTAGCGCTTTGCATTTCTGCAGAAGTCCCAGTGAGCCAAAGTGATTTGAAATCAGCAATGATTACGCATGAGTCCAATGGATCACCAGTAATTGAAATGTATTTTAATCTACTATCTTGGGGATATGGTTGGTGCTTTCCTAAGAAGAACGGATTCAGTATTGGAATAGGCTGTCGCATGGATAAACAAGAGAATCTCCAACAAAGTTGGGAGAGATTAATAGAATTAATCGAAGTAGAGAAAGAGATAGAGATTGATACCTCAAACAAAGTGTCATATAGAGTTCCACTCGGAGGGAAATTAAATCGATATATCGCGAGAAGGAGTATGCTAGTTGGAGATGCTGCGGGTTTAGTTTCTCCACTCACGGGAGAGGGAATATCCTATGCAATCCAGTCTGGAAAACTTGCTGCAAAAATAGCTTCGGAAGCAGTTGAGATGAGGGCGCCTCTTCATGTTGCAGAGTACGAAAATCAACTGAAAAAGACTGTTGAACGAGAACTTGTGGACACTAGGTGGATTTCGGAGGTTTTACACAAATCGAAAAGACATACAGATCTACTTTTTGAGATAGTTGATGAGGATCCTTTGATGAGGAAGTATATGACTAATATAGTGTCACGAATCACTACTTTTTCAGATATAAGAGGCAAGGTCGGAAAACGGATGCTCTCAAAACATCCTCTAAAGTCCATTAGATTGGGATTGAAGGGTTAGTTCAATGATCGATTGGACTCATGATAACAGCTGAACCGTCCTTGCTTAGATGTATCCGCATGAAGTCGCACGCTAGGACTGAGTTTGAAAAGACTGGGATTGCTTCTCCAATAACATCCTCTCCATCATAATATCTGGGACTATAATGCGTCAGAACCAGTAATTTCACATCTGATTCTTTTGCCAGATTTGCTGCTGCCGCAGCAGTTGAATGGCCTCGTTCTTCAGCAAGATCGGCATGCTCTGATGTATACATAGCCTCGCATATCAGAATGTTAGCTCCACTTGCGGCTTTCTTAAGTTCATCACATGGCCTTGTGTCTCCAGAGTATACAATCTTCAAAGGATTCGGACTGGGTTCAGTCACATCTTTTGAAGAGATTCTTGTTCCATCTTCAAGTTCTACTGATTCACCAGATGCCAATGCCTTCCAAAGAGGACCCTGAGGAACACCAAGCTCTTTGGCTTTTGATGGTAAAAATTTCCCTGTTGTACGAGTCCATATGATCTCATATCCAAGTGCATAGCCCCTGTGGTCAACTTCGAATGCGCGAACTGAAAGATCCTGATGATGGAAGATTTCACCAGGACCGATTGCATGAACAGTCGTTTCAAAAGTAGTCCCAAGGTTGATTGTAGATTGACTGACCTTGACATATTCGATCAGCTCTTTAGGCCCATAGATGTTCAATGGTTTTGTCCTACCAAGAAGAGAAAATCTCAACAGGAGACCTGGCAAACCAAGTACATGGTCAGCATGAACATGTGTCACAAAGATTGCCATCTTTTTGTTCAGCCCTAGCTGTGCTTTCTCGTATTGCCTTTGGACATCTTCGCCCGCATCAAAAAGAAGTACCCATCCTTCATAACGAATCGCGATAGCTGGATGGTTTCTTTTTTCTGTTGGAATTGACCCACCAGACCCTAAGAAGACTATCTCAATCATGAGTCACTCACTAAAAAGACTAACACCGTACAAGATTAGGGTTGTGTCACTCAGGACTCATGCTAGGTCAAGAGGAATATCATTGGGCGTGGCCTCCCTTCTTACTACACTATAGGTCAATGCATCGAAGTATTTCGACACATCCCATTTCCAGCTGTCATTTCTTCGATCATACATACTTGCCACTTTCGTTGATTGACCTGTACCTGCTGCAACAACATGGGCACTGTAATCATGGATTTTAGAGGTTTCATCATTGAGCACCTTTATTAAATCACGACCAGAGCCAACAGGTAAAGCAGATACAAGCAAGACTTTCTTCTCTGATGAATCCTCGATATTCTGAATCCTACTTTGATATGTAATTGGTAGATGATTCCATGCAGAAATTATATCACCGGCGCATTCAGGACTTAGAAGACAAACCACTCTGTCACTTAGACGAGGGATATTGACTCTAGCCCTTGGCAATACTACTCGCTTCTTGATTAATTGAGCCCGTCTTCTAAATGCTGTAGAAGCTGATAACCCTGTCGAAGTCACAATATCATTTCCAGTGCTATCATATTCATCAACAAGAGCATCAATTATCTTAACATCAGCATAGGTAAAACGGTTTGGTGTTCCAGGAGAAGGAGTGGCAACGTCAGCCAATAGTAGTGGATCACCACCTTTCCGTAACATTAGACGAAAGTGAAGCAGGTCAAGATTCCAACCATCTTGAGAATTGAAGTATCGTCCACTAAAGAATGGTCTTCCATCTGAAAGCGACCAGACAGAAACGCTACCTGTACTCCCTCGGAAAGACCGTATTGTATCCAGAAGTTCAGTTCTTTTCTTATGAGGGATTGTAGCAACAACCAGGACTAAGGGAGAATAACCATCAACCATGAGGGTCTTTTGTACATAAGGACCAGAGAGGACCAAAGAGGGAGATTCGAAAATAATAAGCACACGTTCAAGTCCAAGTTTGTATGTGTTCAACATACCAACTGTTCTCAAAACCCCAGATTCACTAAGTCGTTTTTGAGCTCGTCTTGTCTGAGCATAACTCAACCCGGAGTCTTTGGCTAACTCATTCAAAGCCACGCCAGGATTCTTTATAGCTGTTTCAAGAAATGGAAGCTCCGTCTTCGATAAACGGGATATATTATCTTCCCAAAGATGTACAATAAGACTCATGACATCCCTTTGAGAGATGATTGAAACATCACCAAGATTTACCACTTCTTCTAATCGTCGTGTCAAGAGGGAATATAGACTTCCTCTGTAGGACGTCACCATTGAACGTATTAGTTCAAATTCTGCATCGGTTTGAAATACTTGGAGTTGACCACCCTCTTCAAAAGTCCTCACAAGACGTAAAATCGCAATTGCACTAGGTGAAAGTTTGTTCTCAAAAGTTGGACCTTCGTCCTTACTCATTACTGTTTCATCCTGATCGTGGGTGTCGATATCTGGCTGAGTCACAATAAACCCTCACAGACTCTATTCTAAAGGCGAGTAATACCTTTGATAGAAAGTCTTCAGGATAGCATAAAAGGCCGTCAAAGCGGCTTACTGTCTTTCCAGAGGGACTCAAAGTAGCTACTACTCATCGCCGCGAAGATGGCATGGGAGGAGTATATCCCAAGGAATTCATCACTCTCTTCACCACCAGCTAACATAATCAATGTGTCTTTCTGATCTACCACAAGACCAGCTCCAAAAACACGGTCTCTAGTTCGAATTTCAAACTTCTCTGGAATACGCTTTTTCAAAGCATTTGTGATTGATGATGTGAGGATTCGGACCTTTGCTTTCACAAATAGGACTCGTTCGACAACCGTATCAACGTCTTCTGCTGATAAATCAAAAGATGGAAGAGAGAGAAGAACCTCCTCCTTTGCAGAGTCTAGCATCTCCATTGCCTTTGCAAGGATTGAAGCCCGACCATGAACGACCCAAACATCCCTTGGTGTTACTTTTGTTTCCTTTTCAAACAAAGGTTGGAGCTCTTCAACAACTACCCTACTAGATTCTCTCAGTCGTGCCTCCCAATCCAATCGAACTAGACGCATCACTTCTGTTGGAGCCTTTGCAATGTATATAGTAGGCTTTCCCTTCTTTATTTGGATGAACTGCTTTTCTTCAAGGCGACCTAGTACATCATAGATTCTTGAGTAAGGAACCTTGGATTTAGTGGACACATCTGATGCACCCATCTGCCCACCAGCAACAAGTGCAAGATAAGCTTGGGTTTCGTATTCTGTTAGACCAAGATGTTTCAGTGCCTTTAGGGTAGCCTCGCTAACTGACATTATTGTTCTTAGTAGAGGTCAATCTCTTCCGACTTAAGGGTTGTCAAGCATAGAAGTATACCAACGCAGAAACCCCTCGAAGGCCCTTGTTCTATGGGAAATGCGGACTTTCTCCTCAAGAGTGAGCTCTGCATAGGTCTTCGTGAAACCTTCTGGCACAAAGATGGGGTCGTAACCAAAACCACTCTCTCCCGCAGGCGTACGTGCGACAGTTCCGGACATACTTCCTGAGAAGACCTTCAAGCGTTCACCATCACAGAACCCGACAGCTGTCTTGAACCTCGAGGTTCGTTCCGTTTTATCAGTCATAAGTCGGAGTATACCTTCATAGCCTATTGACTTCAGGACGATTGCGGCATATGACCCTGGAAAACCATTGAGAGAGTCAACAAAGAACCCTGTGTCATCTACCACAACTGGTTTTTGAAGAGTATCAAATGCAACTTTGGCCGCAACCCGTGCAATCTCCTCTACGCGCTCAGAGCGAATCTCATGTTTCTCAACCGATGTTGTATTGAATTCCACGTTGTATTTTCTGAAGAGAGGAGTAAGCTCCTGGAGTTTGTGTTTGTTCTGTGTGATTAGGACTAGCCTATCCTTTGACATATTCCAGGATCTCCTTAATCATCTTGTAAGATGACCGGGTCTTCTCAAGATCAAACATACCCGTAGCGTTCCAGAGAATGACATGTGCGAGCCCTTGTTTCACATAGTCTTCAAGTATTCCAATGAGGGTTTCTTTATCGCCAGTCATATAGAACTCCTGTAAAACTTCTAGCGGCACCTTTTCGATCGCATCTAATGTGGTCTTTCGATCATATCGCATCGGAATGTAGTTGGTGAGTCCATGAAAATCATCACCAAAAGGATGTGAATATCCCAAACGTGTCCAGTTACTTGCTGAATGCATTAGAGCAAATGCTCTGGCAAGAGGGGTTTTCATCAGCCTCTCACATTCCGCGGGATCATCATCAATAATGCACCACTTCCAAAAGGCGGCTGTGAAAGGTCCGGTGCGATCTAATTTCTTTCTGTGATCCTGAATGATTTTTAGACCCTCCCCGTATTGCTTTGGTTTTGCGGTATGTGGAACCCATCCATCTCCATATTCAGCTGCGAGTTTGAGCATCTTGGGGCCCACGGCTGCAATCCAGATTGGCGGTGGCTTTCCATCCACGGCAGGCCTCAGAGACATGACTGCGTCCTTGAGTTTCCAATAGCGGCCATCATAGCTAAATGGTTCATGCGTATTCCAAACCATTTTGATAATCTCAAGAGCCTCACGAAGTTTTCCTACCTGGCCAGAGTAGTTCAACCCATATGGTTCGATATTCTCAAGCTCTCCAGCTCCAATGCCAAGTACTGTTCTTCCTCTACTGATATGATCCAGTGTGAGAAAGGTTTGAGCAATAAGGATTGGATGTCGTCTGATTGGTTCAGTAACTGAAGAAATCAGTTGTACATTCTCAGTAACCGACGCGCAGGCACTCATGATGCTAGATAACTCGTAGTATGTGTGAGGCGAATGTTGGAAAACAGCTAAGGGTGTAATGTCAGGAGTCCAGATGCTTTCAGGAATAAATCCAGCAAAATGGTCTGGAAAAGCCATACTATCGTAGCCTAAGGAGTCAATAGTTTTTGCATTCTTCATCGCATTGTCCCAGGGTGGAAGAAAGGGGCCAGGAGCTCCAATCTTCAAATCATGTATGTCAGCCATTTATTCGCATGTCTCCGCAAAGTGAATGAGGACTTTCTTGACTTTCTCAAAGTCAGTTAGATGCATGAACTCGTCTACCCCGTGATAATTGTTGTCATCCGCAAGTGTTCCGTAACAAACTGTTGGTATTCCGTGAGATGTGAAATAGTGACCGTCATTTCCTCCCAAGTCCGCTGCGATGGTAATGTCTGGGTCATCAACCTCTTTAACTGCCTCGTGAAATGCAACAATGTATTTGTTCGTAGGGTCAGAACCCCAACCAGCATGTTTAGTCTTGAACTCAAGAGTTGCCTCAACACCAGTTTCCTCCTTGGCCTTCTCGAAGAAGTCTTCGATGTCCTTGACAACATCTTCCACTCTCTCTTCAGGGATTGTCCTACAATCAAAGGAGATCTCAGCCTTCCCAGGAATCGTATTCGTCTTGCTCCCTGCATTGTAGACGGTCATTGAGAACCGACCCCATAGTGTCATGTGAGGACTGCCTGGTGGTGCAAGAAGTTCAGATTCGACCTTTCGACGGACGTCTGCAAAGTCTAGCATGACCTGCATTAATGGTATCGAGAGATGAATCGCATTGGCAAACTTGAATGGGTAACCAGCATGACCCTGTGTGCCTCTCACAGTCATGGTGCCTGAGATGACACCACTTGCCCCATGGCTAACATATTCGGGTCCTGAGTCAACAACTATTCCAAAGTCACCACGAATCTTTGGAGGTCCGTTCATCAGGTAATCTATACCCCAAACCCCACCGATTTCTTCATTTGGTGAGATGAGTATTTTCCAGTTGACCTTTGAGCTGCCCTTCTTGATCAATTCTTTTGCAGCACTTACTGAAGCGACGATGTTACCCTTGTTGTCACTGACACCTCGACCATAGGCCTTGTCCTTTTCTACTGTGAGTTCAAACGGAGGTCTCGTCCACTCATCTACCTCTCCGGCAGGCACCACATCATAATGTGTGCAGAGCAAGATTGTTGTCTTTGCTCCTACATCCATAGTTGCTACAATATTCGGTTGAGGAATACCATCATGCATGGAATCATAGACATCAACCTTGAGTCCTGCGTCTTCACAGTATCTCTTGATTACTTCAGCGCAGACGGCGTAGTTCTTCTTCTCATCACTGTTTGTATCCAGCTCAACAATCTCTCTAAGGAATTGCTCTTCCCATTTATCCATCACAGCTCATCTCCAATCCGTATTGCTGGTAGAGCTAATGTCACTCATATTATTTCTGGCAGGTCTGGCAATAGTTGGTCCTGAACCGATTTGCAGTAACTTCAGAAACTCGACCACCACAGAGAGGACAAATCTCACCACCTCTGTTATGAACCATTAGGAAATCCCTCTTCTCTGCTGCAATCTCGTCGAGAGATCTTTCAGCGAGAATGCCTCGAATTTGGACCAAGACTTTTTTCATTGCAATATAAAGGCTCTCGATTTCCTTGTCAGTCAGACTAGATCGTTTGCGAAAAGGCAAGATTCCAGCGTAAAGTAAAATCTCGTCAGCATAGGCATTCCCAATTCCTTTCACAAATCTTTGATTCCGTAATACATTCTTGATTTGCCCATTATGGCGTTTGAATCGCTCTTGGAACACATTAAGAGTTAGGGCAGGATCTAAGGCTGAGGGGCCTCTCCCCTCAAAGTCTGCAACTGCTGAATAATCTCCTTTGTCAACGAGATATATCCGCCCCATTTTCTTTGTGTCAGAATACCAAATATCCAAGTCTTTGGTGTGAATGGACACCATGTCATATTTTGTAGGCTTTTTGAACCTTGGAATCACCCTAATTTTTCCTGTTAACATGAGATTCAGCACAAGATCATAATTGGTAAGTGAAAAAATCAAGAACTTGCCATCTGCGGTCACAACCTCAAAGGTTTCTCCGACTGATTTTTCCTCAAAGTGTTTAATTGGCAACCCATGGACTACTATATGATTATGAACCACAGTCTTCTTAATGGTCAGACCTGAAAGAAGACTTGTCAATTGTTTGGCAATAATCTCTAGTTCTGGAAGTTCTGGCATCTGCTCACCAAAGTCCAGTTTGGATTGACGCTTGATGATAAGATAGTTTTGCATCCACTAATCGCAACGACCAAAAAGGGCTACTCGTATCGAGGATGACATAGAAAGTGGTGAATGAACATGAACCATCGCCTGAGAATCATTGCGGCAGTTAGTTTCACATTTTTGATTACTCTTTCAATTGGATTTGTGACTGAATCTATTCGTCAGTCAATGACATTCTTCTGGATCATAGAGGAAGGTGATGAGTTCATTTTTGATGTTAAGGTCACTGGGAACATGATAGTCAATTCTACAGTTCTGCCCCCACCATTTATAAAAATGAACAACACGCAAATTCACGCGGAGGTTTTATCACTCCCGAATGTTTCTATCATATTTTACGCGCAAACTTTTCTTGAAGACATAGTAGAACACATGAAGACTAGCACTACTTTTTCAAATGGAACCGCTTTGCCAACTGGGGTTGGTTTCATAATCAATAGACTCATCTCACAATCTATACTCCCAATTGGAGGATGGACTCACCTTGATTCATTCTTTCCAAACCAAATAGATAAGCCTTCTATGGAGCATGAGTCCTATCTCTCGAGATTTCAAAACAACCTCTTCTATTTTGGCTACAGCGCGAATGAAACTAATGAAACGCAAGAGTGGCATGGAATCATAGACCTGGAAACTGGAGTCCCCCAAGTGGTGTCATTCTGGTTTTTCCGAACGAGTCAAGCTCAGACATATTGGTACAATCTGACTATGAGTCTTTTCACATAGAGTTATTTCTGGAAATCAGTAATCCACTATATCGGACTTTTATTTATACATGAAAATGAAACTACGACACATAGGAGAGGTGTATCATGCGTGAACCAACTGTTTATCATATTCAAAAAGGCCGACTCGTCAAAATGAAGGATCCAGGAGCGTTTGGACGAGGTGACTGCTATCTTGTTGACGCCGGAATGAAGATCTACCTATGGATTGGTCCGAAGTCCACAGTGGATGAGAAATTCCTTACAGCTGCAACAGCAGTCATGAGTGACCAATCACGAGAAGGAAAGGCAGACATCGACCGAATTGATGGAGGAAATGAGCCTGCTGAATTTAAAGCGCTCTTTGACGACTTCTGCTTAACTGATGAAGACACCGAAGGCATCTTGAAAAAAGTCCAGATGGAAACACATGAGCATAGACTTTGGCGAGTTCATCGTGAGGGAGATGAAACTTTCTTTGCAGAAGTTGACTTAAACAAGAACTCTCTGAAGAGTGATGATGTTTATCTTCTTGATGCATGGGATGACATTTGGGTCTGGCGAGGGAAAGATGCAACAGCTCGCGAGAAATTCGATGGAAACATCCTAGCACGTAGATATGATGCTGAACGTGTCGGAGTACAAGAGATCGAGATAATTGAAGAAGGACAGGAACCAGAAGAGTTCTTCAAGTCTTTCCCGTAGAAGAAATCATACTAACCTGTAGTGACCCGGGCGAGGTTCATAGAGGACACCATTGTCCTTCATCCGCGCAAGGGTTTCTGCAGCAACATGATGCTCAACACCTGCTTCTTCTGCAATTTCGTTCAGGGTTGGTCCCAGATACCCCCTTTTCCCTGTATCTAATTTCTTGATTGCTTTCAATACACGAGTGTTGAATTTGTCAATGCGACTTCCTTTACCCCACTCCTTCTCAGCACTTTGTTTCAACTCTGTGAGTTCGATAAACTCCTTGAGGGCTGGTTCGAGGATTCGATCCCATGCGTGTTTTAGGTCATTGGTATTCACCTTATCCTTCCAAAACGCCCGGGCTGATGAACGGGCAAGCCTTAGAGTACTTAGTGGTCGTCCAAGAGCGTCCGCGTCCAGCAGATGTCCTCGTGCCAGAACCCTCTCTTCAAAACCAAAGCTCTCACGGAGAACATCCAATCTTGCCAAGATATGTTCAGTACCAGCATCAATACTCCGCTTAGTAATCTCAGGAGTAAGCATTTGAAATGTTATTGCAGATTTGAGAATAGGTAATCGTAGATTCGAGGGATTTCCAGTTTCAACCCAAAAGTCTTCAGATGCCAAAGCTAGTGGAACATCCGGGAGGATTGCAGTTTCAGTTTTTGTGATTGCACCAAGAGAAACTTCTCTATATCCAGCAGGGTCCTTTCGTTGTACACAGATTTGTTGCATCTTGTTTATTGAAAAAGATCCAACATCGAATCGCCAGAGGCGGGGAGATTTCACTTTAATACCCTGAGCATTCCTGAATGATGGATGTCGACCCTTCATCGCAGGAGGAACCACACTCTTGATGAATGACAATAAACGTCGAACTTGAGCCTTGGAAGCAATTGCTTGAATACCTGTGGTTAACCCTCCAATACATTCTTGATATGGCGGACTAGAAACAAATAGACGGGCAAATACCCTTTTACTTGCTTCACTCATTCCCACGTGCTCAAAGAGGATTTCAGAGATTTCATTAAGCCTCAGCGGAGGTCGAATATCTGAGATGAAGTCAATCGGTCTGGCACTCCAAGTTTCAGCTGCAATAGCACGAATTATTAAATTTGATTCTTGAAGTGGTCGTGGTGCCGCCACGCGAGAACCAACCACCTCTATAAAGGCTCCATCTGGAGGTAGCTCTTGATCTCTCTCAAAGAAGATGAATTCTCCATCCATCAGCCAAGGACTAGGTGTCAGAAGCACCAAGCTTGTGTCACGTGTGTGATGAACAAAGCCATGATATCTGTAAAGACGGGCTGTTTCTTTTTCCCGAAATTGCTTAAGTAATTGTGATTCCCATTGTGCTAGTTCAGTTCCATACTGTCGGGTATAGAGGTCACTGATACTTGTGGCATCTGCAAGCCTATCATGATTTGAACCATGACGTCTAAATAACTCCTCTATATCCATGTGAATCAATCTCTCTTTGCTGCTCTTTTCTGTTTCTTCTCTCTGCGAACATATTCACGATATGCCTTAGGGTATGTTTTTGCTAGCTCCTCTGCTGTTGGTAGGCGATCGCTGTAGGGGATATATGATCCTCCGAGTTTAGCCTTGGCGAGTTCCTTTTCTAAGAGAGGTCGAAGTTTTTCATTGATTTCAAAACCAAGGAAATGGCGGAAGTTCATTTTAGCAGCCACTGCAGTTGTGCCATTCCCCATGAATGGATCAAGTACAATATCACCAGGTTTTGAGGAGAAATCTATGCATCTTGAAACCACCTCAAGTGGAAGGGTTGTGGCATTCTTAGTAAGACCTGTACGATACTGGCGCTTAACTGACCAGACATCCTCAGGATAGTTTTCAATCTTGTTGAAGAAGTACTTTTGTGAGTTCTTGACAAGAAGTACGATGTGGTAATGACTTGTAACAAATCGCCTCTTCGTATAGACTCCAAATGGATAGTGCCATATTAGATGATTCAGAGTCACAAGCCCAGCGTCACGGGCTCCTTGAAGCACAGCATCGAGGTTTGTCCAACCACTGAAGACATAGGCGGATGATTCTGGCTTCATGATTCTAGGTAGTTTCGAAAGCCATCTTGATGTGAATTCTTGATAAGACTCACTTGTTTCCTCATACCCCTCAACAACTAAGCGCTCATCTCGATTGTACACACTACTCTTTCCATTAAAGGCAATCCCGAAGGGGGGATCTGCAATGACCATGTCTATTGACGCATCAGGAAGTCGCTTCATCCCAACGACACAGTCTTCGAAACTGATTGTATCCAACTCGAAATTAGGTGATGGTGACTTGGTTTCACTGTAGAGGTTTTCAGCCTCAGCTTTAGACCAATCGAATGCTGGTTTGAAGTAGAATTCAGCAAGGTTGGGGACATATCGTTTCGTTCGTCCCTTCCTTGTTTCATCCTTCTTTTTTGAATCTGTGTTAGTGGTCATATGCAGTTTCACAAAGATGTTCTAGTCGGTTCTTCTTAAGACTAGTCATTCACATTATATCTGATGGATCGACCCCACGGGACATTGCTCGTTTTGTCATCCAGTCCAGTTGGTTAGCTGGCTGTTCGGGTCTATCAGGAGATTCATCACGAACAAGCTCAAGCGCGCCTTCAGGGCAAACGATCGCACAAACACCACACCCGATGCATCGCTTTGTGTCAACAACACAGACATCTTCAGGAACACTGAGTGCATCAAACTGGCATCGGTCAACACATGATTCACAGCCTGTGCAGAGGTCAACATTCACAGTCATTATGAAGTCGGTCTTTATGTATTCACGAGGATTCTCAAGTTTCTCTACACCTCTAAGGATACCACAGCAACACGTACAACAGTTGCAAATGAAGGTCCTTCCAGACTGAACATTGTAGGTGCAATGAATTAGACCTGCTTCTTCCGCTACTCTCAGAAGTCTGAGTGCCTCCTCTTTTGTGATTGGTTTTGTGAGCTCATCATCATCAAACGCATTCTCTTTGTTTGGAGCAAATGCAATACAGACTTCCCGCGGATAGTCACAACCCTCGCCAATCAGATCTTTTTGCTTGCGACAAATACAGTCTCGAACACCCCATGAAGCAGATGACTCGATTATCGCTTCAGCCTTCTCAAGACTATGAATCTCAAGCTCTGTACTCACGCTCTGATTGACAGGAATCACCTGAAAAATGACGGGTCTGGTTTCTACTAATTTTCTGAATCCATTCTTATGTGAAAAATACTGTTCGAGGATTTGAGCAAACTCAGCATCCATTCTGTTGAGTTGCTCCTCATAGATACCAACTGCGAAAGGTAGCAGACCGTACTTTCTAGCACCTGCACTCTTTGACACCCATGAGTTGATCTGACCCTTCTCACGCATCAGTTCAAGAGTTTTCTCTAGTTCTTCCTTTGGACGATTCAACCTGACAGATATTTCATCCAAT
>Ga0209427_10002267_pt1 | contig 22596 bp, 32 predicted proteins | sample DeeMarSWOR136_30_FD_187465 | JGI IMG/M metagenome (GOLD analysis project Ga0209427, IMG submission 187465) | Marine sediment microbial communities from White Oak River estuary, North Carolina - WOR-1-36_30 (SPAdes) (version 2) | ecosystem: Environmental > Aquatic > Marine > Intertidal zone >...
ACTGTATGCAGAGAAAATTAATAAGAAAGAGAAACAGTTAGCAATTCGTTCTGCTATTGCTATGTCTGCAAACCAGGAGATTGTCAAAGCGCGAGGTCACCGCATTGAAGAGGTGAAAGAGATTCCTTTGATCGTTGAAGATTCTATTGAAGAGTTAGAGAAAACACAGGAGGTTAGAGATGTTTTCTTAAACCTAGGTGCGTGGAGCGATTGTGAGAGAGCCCGCAAAAGGAAGATCAGGTCAGGGAAGGGAAAGATGCGGGGAAGGAAGTACAAGAAGAAAAAGGGACCTTTACTGGTGGTGACCACATCAGCAAAGAGTGCGCGAAACCTTCCCGGCGTGGATGTGGTTACTGTTGAGAATTTGGGCCCTGAACATCTGGCTCCAGGGACGCATCCGGGGCGGTTTGTCATCTGGACCAAGTCAGCAGTGAAAGCGCTGGAGGGAGTACCATGACACGAGATCCGTACAGTATTGTAAAGCACCCGTTAATTACTGAACAGACAGTAGCGTTAATGGATCAGAACAATGTATTAGTGTTTATTGTTGACAGGAAGGCTTCAAAAAAGGAGATCATGAAAGCTGTAGAAGAGCTGTATGAAGTAGAATTGTTATCGATTAACACACTGATTTTGCCTGACGGCAGAAAGAAAGCGTATGTAAAACTGAGAGAAGAGTATCTGGCTGATGAAGTGGCCACCAAGATAGGAGTGTTCTAGGTGATTGAATGGGAAAACGATTGAGACAGCAAGCGAGAGGGAAGGGAACACCCACGTACAGGGCACCCTCCCATAGGTATAAGTATACGGTGAAGTATCCGGTGCAGCCTGCAGAGGGAGTGGTGAAACAGTTAATCAACGATCCTGCCCACACAGCAGTGGTGGCAGAAGTGGTGTACAAAGATGGAAAGAAAGGATATCTTTTGGCTTCAGAGGGTCTGCGGGTAAACCAGAAAATACGTGTGGGTGGTGATGAGGTAGCTTTAGGAAATGTACTCCCCCTGGGGAAGATTCCTGAAGGAACGTTCATCTACAACATCGAGAAGCAGCCGTACGATGGTGGCAAACTGGTGCGCTCTTCAGGTACGTATGCTACTGTTATTTCCCACGAGGGAGGACAAACAGTGGTACAGCTGCCTTCAAAACAGATGAAAACTGTCATCTCCACTGCCAGAGCTACCATAGGAGTGGCATCTGGTGGAGGAAGAACAGATAAGCCCATGTTGAAATCGGGAAAGAAGTTCCACGCCCTGCAGAGTAAGGCTAAATCACACATCAGGGTATCTGGGGTGAGCATGAATGCAGTGGATCACCCCTTTGGTGGTGGACAGCACGATATCAAGGGGAGACCTACCACTGTTTCCAAGAATGCTCCTCCGGGAAGGAAAGTTGGATTGATAAAAGCAAAGAGAACAGGGAGGAAGTAGTATGGCAAAAAAGGAATTCATGTACAGAGGCACGGGAATGGAAGACCTGCAGAAGATGCCCATGGACAAGTTTATCTCGTTGCTGCCTTCACGGCAGAGAAAAACGTTGAAGAAGGGACTTCCTCCTGAAAAGAGGAAACTATTGGTGCGGTTGAGAAAGGCAAAGGGAGCGCTGCAAAAGGGAGAGAACGTCATTGTAAAGACTCACTGCAGGGATATGGTTGTTCTGCCGGAAATGGTAGGATTGACAGTGGGGATATACAATGGCAGAGAATTTAACATCGTGGAGCTTGCGTCAGAGATGGTGGGACACTTCCTGGGCGAGTTTGCGTTAACTCGTAGGCGGGTTAAGCATTCAGCGCCAGGAATTGGTGCTACCAAGTCTTCAATGTACGTGCCATTGAAATAGGTGAAACTATGGGATATTCACGGATTATAGACGAAAAGGAGGAACCAAGAACTGCCAAGGTCTTTGGGAAGAACTTGAGGATTTCCCCCAAGCATTCGGTAGAGATATCTAGGGCCATTAAGGGGATGAAAGTTGAAGATGCGAAAGCCTTTTTGCTCCGGGTGCAGGAGAAGAAAGAAGCTGTACCCTTCAGGAAGCACAAGAAGAAGGTGGGCCACAAACGGTTATTCAAGTGGTATGCAGGACGATACCCGGTGAAGGCATCCAAACGGTTTTACCAATTACTGGAAGAGGTAGAATCCAACGCAGAATACAAAGGGTTAGATACGGAGCGGTTGAGGATCATACACGTGTCTGCCTACAAGGGGAGAACCTTTCCAGGGTACATCCCTCGGGCGTACGGTAGAGCATCACCGTACAACCATGAAACCACCAACGTGGAATTAATTGTAAGAGAGGTGGGCTGATGGCTATCGAGAGACGGTTCATTGAAGAAAACGTGAAAAATGCTACTCTGGATGAATATCTGGCCTCAACACTGCAGAGAGCAGGGTACGGCGGCATGGATTTGAAGAGAAGTCCCTTAGGTACGCGAATTATTGTGAAGATTGAACGACCTGGGCTGGTCATTGGCAGAAAGGGAAGAAGTATTAAACGATTGACAGAACAGGTGGAATCCCAGTTTGGCATGGAAAATCCACAGATCGAAGTGGAAGAGATTGAAAAACCTGAGTTAAATGCGAATGTGATGGCTTCCAAGTTGGCAGACTCTCTGGAAAAGGGAGTGAACTTCAGAAGAGCTGCCTACGGTGCGTTACGGCGCATGATGGAAGCGGGGGCCAGAGGCGTTGAAATTGTCATATCTGGAAAGATCACAGGAGGAAGGTCCAGATCTCTTCGGTTTGCCAATGGATACCTCAAAAAATGTGGGGCTCCTGCCATAGAACAGGTGGACACTGGATACGCTATCGCCAAGAGGAAGATGGGAGTATTCGGAGTCAACGTGAAGATCATGCCCCCTGATGCAGTGTTACCCGACGAGATCGAATTCATCCAGGCTGAATCGGAAGAAGGAGGAGGAGAGTAAGTGGCGATTTTGAGATCAGAAGACATACGGGACATGACGCTGGAAGAAATGAAAGAAAAACGGGGGGAGCTGCGGGCAGAGTATTCCAAAGAGCAGGCCTTACTCGCTACTGGTACTGCTCCTGAAAACCCGGGGAGGATAAAGGCGTTAAGACGCACTATAGCTCGTTTGAATACTATAATCCACGAAAGGGAGGAAGAAGAAGAGGTTGAAAAATGAGTGAGATATGTTCGGTCTGCGGTTTGCCAAAAGAGCTCTGTGTGTGTGAAGAGATTGCTATGAAAGAACAGCAAATTCGAATATACACTACCAGGAGGCGGTTTGGCAAGCTCATGACCATAATAGAAGGGATTAACCGTAAAGACATCGACCTCAAAGATCTGGCTGGTCAGTTGAAGACCAAGTGCGCCTGCGGAGGGACAGTGAAGGGCGGCAGAATTGAACTACAGGGAGATCAGAAGCGGAGGGCTAGTGACATCCTGGTTAAAATGGGATACAGCGAAAACATGATCGATGTGAAATGACGTACCGGAACTGTATCATCGGAAAGCAGATAGAAGTGGTACACAGCACCAATTGGTGTGACCTCCATAGTAAGGGAAAAGTGGTGGACGAAACGCGAAACATGATGCAGACAGAAAATGAGAATGGAGAGCTGAAATGGCTCATCAAGAAAAATGTGATTGTCCTCCTGAACGGACAAAAAATCGATGGAAAGGAGTTGGTAGGACGACCTGAAGACAGAATAAAAAGGTGATCAAATGGCAAAGAAGAAATGCACTGATAGAAACTGCCCCATACATGGGACCCTGCCCACCCGTGGAAGGGTACTGGAAGGAGTAGTGGTATCTGATAAGATGCACTCCACTGTGGTGGTACGCAGGGATTATGTGAGATACGTTCCCAAGTATGAACGGTACAAGAAAGCCAGTTCTCAGATTCCTGCTCACAATCCTGAATGCATTGCAGCCAAGGTGGGAGACCACGTCAGAATAGCTGAATGCAGACCATTATCCAAGACGAAGAACTTCGTGGTTACAGAGGTGTTGTAATGGGAAAGAAAGGAGCTGGAGCTACCAGAGGAAGATCACTGGCGAGGCCTACCCGGGCGTTAACCACTGGTTCCCGGCTGGTGTGCACAGATAATACAGGTGCAAAAGAACTGGAGATTATCTCAGTGCTGGAGTACAAGGGTGTGCGCAGAAGGTATCCCAAGGCAGGAGTGGGTGACATGATAGTGGCTTCCGTAAAAAAGGGAAGGCCAGACATCCGAAAGAAGGTGGTGAATGCGGTTATTGTCAGGCAGAAAAAGGAATACAGACGCGTATCAGGAATACGCATCAAATTTGAAGATAATGCAGCTGTGATAACGGGGTTAGATGGTGTTCCCAAAGGGACTGAAATCCGAGGCCCCGTGGCCAAGGAAGCCATTGAGAAATGGGTCAGGCTCTCCAGTGCTGCAAAGATTGTGGTGTAGAACATGAATACGAACATGAAAGAGAAAGCAAAAAAGAAAAAGAAAAGCAAGGTAAAACCGAAGTGGAAAACCAAGTCAAAGCAGCCCCGAAAACAGAGAAAGTTACTGTACGCTGCCCCACTGCACAGGAGACAGAAGAAGATGACTGCTCCTTTATCAGAAGAGCTTCAGGACAAGTATGGAATCAAGCGCATGCCAGTGAAAACCAAGGACAAGGTCTTAGTCTTGCGCGGAGATTTCGCGTATGCAGAGGGAGAAGTGACAGAGGTAGACTTGAAGAAGATGCTTTTATACATCGATGGAGTCACAATAGAGAAAACTGATGGAACTGAACGGTTCTATCCTGTGCATCCTTCCAACGTGGTGATTACAGACTTGAATTTGAAAGATGACAGGCGTTCCAGAATCATTGAAAGAAAGGTGTAACCATGGCAAGAAAAGGTCAAAAAAGAGGGTTGAAAAGATCGAAGGCTCCAAAATCATGGAGAATAGCCAGGAAAGAAAAGAAATGGACTATCAATCCACATTCTGGTCCCCATAACAAGGAAGCTATTCCTTTGGCCTTCATCTTACGGGATTACTTAGGGTATGCTCACACGCTGCGGGAGGCAAAGCGAATCCTCAATGAGAGAAAGGTAGAAATCAACGGAACAGTACGATGTGATTTTAAATTCCCTGTGGGAATCATGGATGTGGTGGACATACCTGTGACAAAAGAGTGCTTCCGCGTGCTGCTCAACAGGAAAGGGAATTTAATGATACATCCCATACCGGACGAGGAGAAGCACTTCAGGCCGCTGAAAATTGCTGGAAAGTATCTCGTGAAGGGGGGAAGGACACAATTAAGGTTCCACGACGGTACCACATTATTGGTCGATGGAACAGCAGAAGAAAGAAAAGAAGCAGAAGAAAAAGAAGCAGAAGAAGCGAAAAAAAGAAAGGCAAGGGCAAAGAAAGTGAAAAAGGTCAGTTATGCTGCCTTTGGGACGGTGCTTTATGATTTCAACTCCAAGACTATAGTGGATTACTTTCCTTTCGCTAAAGGGAATTTTGCCGTGATAACAGGAGGAAGAAACGTGTCCAGATCAGGGAGTATCACATCCATAAAGGAGAACTTTGTAGAAATTGAAGGAGAGGAATCATTTCGGACCTTGAAAGACAATGTCTTTGTCATCGGGACAGAGAAAAGCGTCATATCACTACCGGGTGGTTAAATGAATATCATGCGCAGACCAAGGATTGAGAAAGTGGTTATCAACATGGGTATTGGCGAATCGGGAGAGAAGCTGGAAAAGGCAGAAAAGTTGTTACAGCAGCTCACAAATCAGAAACCAGTACGCACCAAAGCCAAGAGGACTAACAGAGACTTTGGCATCCGGAAGGGAGAACCCATCGGGGTCAAGGTCACTTTGAGAAGGGAGAAGGCCCACACATTCCTGGAGAGAGCTTTGGATGCTGTGGAAAAGACGCTACACCAGAGAAACTTCGACAGTAAGGGGAACTTTGCGTTCGGAATAGGAGAGCACATCGATCTGCCGGGGGTGAAGTACGATCCCAAGGTGGGTATTTTTGGCATGGATGTGGCAGTTACACTAGAAAGAGCTGGATACAGGATAAAGAGGAGAAAAAAAGAGAAAAGACCCATACACCACCGGGATTACATTTCAAAAGAAGAAGCAATCTCTTTTGTTGAAGAAACCTATGGGGTGAGAATTGCATGAAAAAGAAGTTTGGTAAAGGTTCGCGAGTGTGTAGAAGATGCGGAAGTCATGGACCTATTATTCGTGCGTACGGATTGAACATTTGCAGGCAGTGCTTCAGAGAATTTGCTCCCAAGATTGGGTTCAAGAAGTATTCATAGGTGATTAGATGTTGAACGATCCATTGTCCAATGCATTATCCAATGTTAACATACACGAAAAAGCGAGAAAGCAGTACTGCGTCATGCCCTTTTCCAAGATTATCGGGAACGTGCTCAGGGTGATGCAGAAACACAGCTATATTGGCACCTTCGAGTACATTGATGATCCCCAGAATGGTAAGTTTAGAGCAGAGTTGCTGGGGAATATTAACAGCTGTGGTGTGATCAAGCCCAGACATGCAGTCAAGCGCACTGAGTACGAGAAATGGGAGAGACGGTATTTACCTGCAAAAGGGTTTGGTATTCTAATCGTTTCCACCCCCAAGGGTGTCATGGATCACGTGGAGGCGGAGAGTCTGGGAATGGGTGGTCGGTTATTAGCGTATGTGTACTAGGTGATTTGATGGAAAAAATTGAGATTCCAATTCCTGATGGTGTCACCATCACCCACGAGGGAGATGCCCTGACAGTGGCGGGAGAGAGAGGGAGTATTACCAGATCCTTCAGAGTACCGTCGATTACCATTACTATTTCAGATCAGACAGCTGTCTTGTCTACTTCCTCCCGCAGAAAGAAAGATTTAGCCAAGTTGGGTACAGTCCGATCCCGGATTACTAACATGGTACATGGTGTCCAGGAAGGATATGAATACAAACTGAAAATCTTTTACGCTCACTTTCCCATGAACGTTTCTGTAGATGGTGACCAGATTAAAATTGATAACTTTTTGGGAGAAAAATTCCCGAGATATGCCCGGATTGTGGGAGATACCCAGGTAGAAATCCAGCATGATATTATCACTGTTTCCGGTATTGACAAGGAGAACGTGGGCCAGACTGCAGCTAATTTGGAACAGGCTACCCGGATCAAGAAGAAGGATCCCCGGGTGTTCCAGGATGGCATATACCTTTACGAGAGAGACGGGGTGAAAATAAAATGAGCGAACGGTTATTACGGTTACGGCAGGTAATGAACCAGAAGAGACCCAAGTTTCTTCATCAGGAGCACTGGAAGTTGAAACGGTTCAGAAAAGCTCCTTGGAGAAAACCCAGAGGAAAGAGAAGCAAGATGCGGACCAAGGAGAGGGCGAAACCATTTCTGGTGAGTATCGGGTACAGGGGACCGCGAGAGGTACGGGGCTGGCATCCCAAGGGGGTACCTGAGATTACTGTTTACAATGTGCAGGATGTGGAACGCCTAGAGGCAGAAAAAGAGAAAGAATCAAGGACAGAGGCAAAGAGGAGAAAAACAAAGAAGAAAACAAAAAAAGGAAAAGGAAAGGGAAAAGGAAATTATGTGGTTAGAATCGCTTCAAGTGTGGGAACCAGAAAAAAGATTCAAATCGTGAAAGCAGCTGTGGAAAAAAATTTATATGTGGCAAATCCTGCCATAAAAGCTGCCAAGATCTCCAGCATGGAAGAGCTGGAATCTCTCACCACTATCAGGGAGTACATCAAGACCTGGCACGTGTCTGACAAAGCACCAGAGGAAGAGAGGGAAGACATCATGGACAGGGCAGAAGAGTTGGGGATCGAGGTGGTAGTATGAACTTGAGCGTCCAGAAGAGGATAGCATCAGAAGTGCTGAACTGCGGCGTTCACAGGGTGTGGTTGGATACAGAAAGGGCAGAAGAGATTTCTATGGCAATCACCAGAGAAGATATTAGAAAACTGGTACACCGGGGGTTGATCAGGAAAAAACCGGAGAAAGCAATCTCAAGAGTTCGGGCCAGAAAGAGAGCCCTCCAGAAAAAGAAAGGTCGCAGAAAAGGACACGGAAAGAGAAAGGGAACTGCAAACGCACGGGTTCCCAAAAAAACTAGATGGATGCAGAGAATCAGGCCTTTGAGGAGGGAACTCAAAAAAATGAGAGACACCCGGTACATTGAAAAAGGTGTATACCGCAAGCTGTACAGAATGGCAAAGGGCGGAGCTTTCAGAAGTGTAGCCCACCTGCAAACCTATGTGGAAGAGCGCGGGTTAACCAGAAAGAGGCGATAACATGGCACACGGACCTCGATACAGAGTACCTTTCAGAAGGAGGAGAGAAGGAAAAACTGATTACCACCAGAGATTTTCACTGGTGCGTTCTGGCTGGAACAGGTTAGTAGTGAGAAAGTCGTTAAAGCATATGACAGTCCAGGTTATCACAGCTGAAAGAACTGGCGATTTTACGTTAGCTTCTTCCCATTCTTCAGAGTTGAAAAAGCATGGATGGAATGCATCCACTTCTAATATTCCTGCAGCGTATTTAACTGGGTATTTATGCGGCTTGAGAGCCAAGAAAGCAGGAATTGAAAAAGCAGCTTTAGATGTGGGATTGCAGAGAGTGATTCCTGGGTCGAGAATCTTTGCTGCTCTGGCAGGAGCAGTAGACGCAGGGTTACACGTTCCCTTAAATGAGGATATTCTCCCTTCAGGAGAAAGGAAGAGAGGAGCCCACATTGGAGTGGAATCTTTGGTTGATACAGTATTAAAGAATATTGAGGAGGCAGTACAATGAATGAATGGATTCCGCGAACAGAATTAGGAAGAAAGGTCAAAGAAGGTGAAATAACTAGTTTATCTGAAGTGTTGCGCTCATCAAATAGGATCATGGAAATTGGCATCATTGATACGTTGATGCCTGAGTTGAGCGAGAAAGATTACCAGGAAATTTTGAACGTGAACATGGTCCAGCGAATGACTGACTCTGGCAGGAGAGTGAAGTTCACTGTCGTTGCAGTGGTGGGCAACAAAGATGGATTTGTGGGATTGGGAGAAGCCAAGGCAGCAGAGGTGGGACCTTCCATCAGAAAGGCGTTAGACAATGCAAAACTGAACCTGATAGAGATCAGGAGGGGATGTGGGAGCTGGGAGTGCGCCTGTGGAAGACATCATTCTGTTCCGTTCAAGGTCACGGGAAAGTCTTCCAGTGTCACCGTTACGTTAAAACCTGCACCAAGAGGTCTTGGACTCGCTATAGGCGAAATTGGCAAAAAAATATTGACATTAGCAGGGATCCAAGATGTGTGGTCTTCTTCCCACGGTCAGACCCAAACCACGGTGAACTTTGCCAAGGCAGTCTTTGATGCGCTGAAGAAAACGACTACCACAAGTGTACAGGAGGATGCTCTAAAAAAGATCGGTATTATAACCGGGAAGGTGGAATAATGAAAAGGATCGTTGCTGTCAGGGTACGCGGCACCCCAAAGGCGAGAAAGAGTATAAAAGATACCTTGACTATGTTAAATCTGACCAAACCCCATCATGCAGTGGTAGTGGATGACAGGCCCACGTATGCAGGCATGCTGGACAAGGTGAAGGATTACGTCACGTATGGAGAGATAGACCAATCCGTTCTGGAGATGCTGTTGAGAAAGTGGGCCAGACTGGAAGGAAACCACAGAGTGACAGAGGAGTACGTCAAGGGAAAGACGGGCCAGACCATAAAGGAGTTCACCTCCAGTGTGATGAACTTTGAAAAAGAGTTGGATGAACTCGAAATCAAGAAAGTATTCAGGCTACATCCTCCCAGAAAAGGGTACAAAAGCATAAAGCGTGCGTTCTCCCAGAGCGGCTCATTGGGGTACAGAGGGAGCGACATCAATGCTTTAGTAAGACGTATGATCTAGGTGATGAAATGATACGAAAACGAAGAAAGATCACAAGATTGAGAGGTTCACGCACCTGTGGAGGAGGGAACCCCAAGAAAAGAAGAGGAGGAGGACACAGAGGAGGGAGAGGGCTGGCAGGCAGTGGAAAGAGCAAGAAAACAAAGTCCGATTATGTGAGAATTAACTTACCCGGCCACATTGGAAGGAGAGGGTTCAAGAGACCCCAAAAGATAGTAAAGGTTGAATCAAGAAAAAGAGAAATAAATGTACAGGAACTGGATGAAATGATAGATACGTATTTGGAAAAGGGTATAGCTGAAAAAAAAGGAGATGTAATTAGTATCAATGTGGAGAAACTGGGTATTTCAAAGGTTCTGGGAACAGGAAGGGTAACCAGAAAATTGGAAGTTTCAGCCCCTCGCTTTTCAGAGGCTGCAAAAAAGAAAATAGAACACATGGGAGGGAAAGTCAATGTCACTGGCTGAAAAGTTGACGCCTGTCTTTCATTTTTTACCTGAAGTGGACATACCCAAGCGCCACGTCCCTTTCAAGGAAAAGATCACCTGGTCTGCAGTTATTTTGATCATCTACTACTTGATGGGTGAAATTCCTCTGTACGGAATGACCCAGGCTGCCCAGGACCAGTTCGGGTATTTTAAAGCAGTTTTAGCCAGTGAAGCAGGTACATTAATTACGTTAGGTATTGGCCCTGTGGTCATGGCAGGTATTTTTATGCAGTTATTCCAGGGAGCTGAAATCTTTCACTTCGATTTGACCACCCACGAGGGGAAGACACTCTTCCAGGGTATTCAGAAACTGCTGGCCATTTTCTTGTGCTTCTTTGAAGCTGCCTTATACGTGTGGGGCGGTGCTTTTGGAAGACCAGGCACCAACGTTATGATCTTTTTAATGCTGCAGATGGCACTGGGAGCATTTTTGGTGCTGTTAATGGATGAAGTGGTGACTAAATGGGGATTTGGTTCAGGTATATCCTTGTTTATTGCTGGAGGAGTGGCCAAGGACATCTTCTGGACCATGTTCAGCTTTCTGGGAGTGGAGGAGTTCCCAGGTCAATTCGTGGGAGCTATTCCTGATTTCATCAGATCAGTCATTGCAGGAACACCCACCTGGACGAGAACAGGCCTCCCTGATATGGTTCAGGTCTTTTTCACTGTGCTGATCTTTTTGGTAGTAGTGTATGCTGAATCCATGCGGGTGGAAATTCCTCTCTCGTACGGAAAGTTCAAAGGGGTCAGGGGCAGGTACCCTATCAGGTTTGTCTACGCTTCTGTCATTCCAGTGATATTAACGTCTGCTATGATTGCTTCTGCAAACCTGGTGTCTCGAATGCTGGTGGATCGATTTGGATTGACCTTTTTAGGCACTTTTGAAGGGAATCGTGCCACAGGCGGCCTGCTGTATTACTTATCTCCACCCGTAGGGTTGGATAGAGTGGCTGAAGATCCTCTGCGAGCTGTATTTTATCTGGCAATCATGGTAGGAGGATGTATTCTGTTCGCCACCTTATGGATCGAGTTAACCAACATGGGCCCCAGGGCAGTGGCGAAGAGACTGCAGGAGTCAGGGATGCAGATTCCCGGGTTCAGAAGGGACCCCCGCATTGTGGAGAAGGTTTTAAACCGGTACATCCCCAAGGTGACAATCATGGGAGGTGCTACCATCGGGTTGTTAGCTGCCTTTGCCACCTTCACCGATGCATTAGGAACAGGGACGGGTATACTGCTGACTGTGGGTATTGTCTACAGAATGTATGAGGATCTGATGCGTGAACAAATGTCTGAGATGTTCCCTGCATTGAGAGGCTTTTTAGGAGAGTGATGTCATGATATTAGGAATATGGGATACAATAGGAGAATTCGCGGGATACTTCTACGATTTCCTCGATAGTGCATTAGGATTCATCTGGGAGTGGCCAGGTATTTACGCTGTCTTTGTGGTGGCCATTGTGGTGGGCGTGATCTCAGTGAGTGGACAGTATTTCCTGGTGGATCAGGAAAAGCTCAAAAGAATACGAAGAGAAACGTCTGAGTACCAGAAGCGATTAATGCAAGCTCAGAAAACAGGAACCAAGAAGGAATTGAGAAAGCTGGAAACCCAGAAAAAGAAGGCCCAGCAGCAACAGTCCGAAATGATGGGAATGACCATGAGACCCATGTTTTTAACCTTTATTCCCATTATCATCTTCTTTGGATGGGTGAGGGCGCAGCCTGCAGCTGTTGAGTTAGTGATTGATCTACCCTTTACCTTACCGTACTTTGGAGATACTCTAGGGTGGCTGGGCTGGTATTTGCTGTGCAGCTTCTTTTTTTCGCAGGCTTTGAGAAAAATACTGGACATGGCATGAGGTGATTACTTGAGAGGACAATACCGCTCACGATCTGCAAAGAAACGGTCTGTCAAAACTCCGAAAAAGACACAGATACACTTCAAGAAGAAAAAGAAAGGGTTGCACAGATGTGCTCACTGTGGTGCTCTCTTGCATGGTGTTGCCAGGGAGAGGGGAACGTCTTTCAGACCTTCCAGAAAGTACGGGGGGTACCTGTGTCATACCTGTGTGAAGAAGCTTTTGGTGGAGTCTGTTAGAGCATGATCATAACTGTAGGCGGGTTCCCAGGGAGTGGTACAACCACCTTATCGAAAAAGCTGTGCAACGCATTTGGGCTAACCCACGTGTATGCAGGACAGATCTTCAGAGAGATGGCTCAATCTAAGGGAATATCGCTGGAGGAGTTCAGCAAGCAAGCAGAAGCAGATGAAACTATTGATTTAGAGGTTGATCAAAGGCAGAAAGAACTGGCAAAAGAGAACACTGTGGTGGATGGAAGGATAGCAGCTCACATGGTGGAGGCTGATTTGAAGATCTGGCTTTCTGCTTCTTTGGATGTGAGAGTGAAGCGAGTTTCAGGGAGAGAGCATATCTCGTATGAAGAGTCTTTACGACAGGTTGCAGAAAGGGAAACATCTGAAAAGAAAAGATACAAGAAGTATTACACTATTGATATAGATGATATTTCTGTCTATGATCTGGCGATAAATACGGATTTGTGGGACGCAGAAGGTGTCTTTCAGATCGTGAAAGCAGCAATTGAGGTGAGAGAATGGTGATGAAGGTAGGACGTGTGTGCACCAAGTTAACGGGAAGAGAAGCAGGAGAAGTGTGCGTCGTTGTTGATGTAATGGATAAAACCTATGTTGTGGTGGCAGGACCCAACGTGAGGAGGAGAAGATGTAATATCAAGCATTTAGAACCTCACAAAACAATTGTAAAGATCGAGAAAGGAGCTTCCAATGAAGAAATAAAAGAAGCTTTAAAAAGCGAGGGCTTGGCGTGATCTTTGAAAGGGCGGAGGCTGAACCTTCAGAGAAGTTTGGAAAAAGGCCTGAAGAGAGGAGCGCAGAAGAATTACTTTCGTGCGCCATCATCAACCTGGATAAGCCCAAGGGTCCTACCAGCCATGAGGTGGTCTCTTGGGTGAAAAAGATTTTGTACGCAAACAAAGCAGGTCACAGTGGGACTTTGGACCCGAAGGTAACTGGTGTGCTCCCTGTAGGTGTGGGAAAGGCTACCAAAGTGTTGCAGGTCTTGCTTATGGGTGGAAAGGAGTATGTGGGGGTTATGCATTTACATGAGCCTGTCAAAGAGGAAGCTGTTCTCAACGTATTCAAGGAGTTTACCACAGTGATATACCAGAGACCTCCAGTAAAGTCGGCAGTGGTGAGGCGGGTGAGGAAGAGAAAAGTTTATAGGATGGACTTACTAGAAATAGATGGGAAGGATGTCCTCTTCAGAGCTTCTACCCAGGCAGGTACCTACATCCGGAAGTTGTGCCACGACATTGGGTTAGTTCTGGGTGTGGGAGCCAACATGGCAGAGTTGAGGAGGACCCGTGTATCGCATTTTACTGAAGAGGAGACTGTCTACCTCCAGGATGTCTTGGATGCATACATTTTTTATACTGAAGAAGGAGAAGAAGAAGAGCTGCGAAAGTGTCTGCAGCCAGTGGAAGCTGCAGTACAGCAGATTCCCAAGATATGGATCCAAGATTCAGCTGTGGACTCTGTGTGCCATGGGGCGGAATTAGCTGTTCCAGGTATTGTGCGGTTAGAACAGGTGGAGAAAGGTGCTATGGTGGCAGTGATGACACTAAAGGATGAACTGGTGGCTCTGGGAAGGGCCGCAATGACCACAAAAGATATATTAATAAGGGGCAAAGGTATAGCAGTGACTACTGAACGGGTGATCATGGAGAGAGAAACCTATCCCCGAAACTGGTGATGCCGGGGTTGTCGAGTCCGGTAAGGCGCGGGCCTGGAGAGCCCGTGGGGCGTAAGTCCCGCGAGGGTTCAAATCCCTCCCCCGGCGCCAGTCATTCTGTTCAAATCCTGAGCAAGGCAGTTATGAAGGGTAATGGGTTTCATCGATTATGGAATCTGAAGATTTAAGGAGAAGGGTAGACTACAGTTATGAGAAGTATGGGTGGACAGTAGTTCCGCATGTAAATAATTATTGCACACTTCTTGAGGATTCCGCAACCTAGAGGTGCTTACAGGGAGCTATAACACCCTTCAATAGGTTTATTTTCATCTTCAATAATAGAAAAGCCAATGATTTTGAAATTTAATCCGTATATTATAGCATTTTAACGAAACACTGCCCTCAACCAGGGTTATCACATCTTTGAAAGCCACCGTGTTACACGTGTAACATTCACGACAATTAACCTGTGAAAAGACTGTGTAAATCCTTGTTTTACCATGTTAGAATTCTACCAGAAAAATTACCAGAAAAGTAGTGTTAAAGCTGTGAGGGCCAAAATCCAAATTACAAAAGATTTAAAAGAGAGAATGCAGAAAGAAGTCCCTAGTATTTCGAATGTATACAACCAATTCACACACAATGCAGAGGGATCACCTATGAAAGAATATGATGTCGTCGTCTGTGGAGGCGGAATTGCAGGATCAGTAGCAGCAAAATTCTCAGCAGTCCACGGGTTTAAAACCCTACTCGTAGAGCAGCATAAGACACCGAGGAATAAGCCCTGTTCTGGAATACAGTTTACCTATTTTGAAAAGCTTATCGGTGAAAAGATACCAAAAGAGAAATTATGCACAAATGAATTATACAAAGTGAAAATGATTACCCCAGAGGGCACCCCAATGGATGGCAGTCTCAAAATGCTGAATTTCTGGAGGTCAACTTTTGATCATTGGTTGAATACACTGGCTGTTGATGCTGGTGCTGTATTTTGCGATGAAACAGTACTAAAAGACTTTCAAGTGAGAGAGAAAGAGAAAATAAAAGAAAAGAGAGAGAAGGAAGGAAAAGGAGAAGAGAAAGTAAATGAAAAATGGATAGAAGTTACATTACAATCTAAAAATCAACAAGAAAAGGTGAAAACTCGTTATCTCATCGGTGCAGATGGTTCGCGCTCTTACATACGGAAGAAGATGAGACCTCAAGATTTTGGAAGAGCATCAGGTGCCACTGTCAACTACTACTTTGTTGGTGATTCAGATATAGACCCGAATACACTCTACATGTTCTACAACCGAGAGTTCTGTCCGTTAATGTTTGCCTGGGTTTACATGAAAGATGATCAATGTGTCATAGGTACAGGTGCAGATAAAGATCCAGTAACATATGCCCAAAAGTTCTTTGATCACGTGAAAGAACACTACCACCTTCGCGGAGAAGTAGTGAAAAGGGAAGGGTTTTCCTCAACATTACAGGAGGGTGTATACCTGGGAGAGGGAAACATTTTGATGACAGGAGATGCTGCAGGTCTTGTGGACTTATATCGGGGGTTAGGTATGGATAATGCTGCCTTAAGCGGGAGATTAGCAGTAAAAGCGATTATACAAGCTGAAAAGAAAGGGTGTCCACCCATTGAAGTGTATCAGCACCTCATGAAGAGGACTGTTCGTAATTTGGAGAACAATGCACAAAAGCAGGCAGCACGGTACGCCACAAATGAGACCTTAGAAAAGAGTTTATCACCTCTGAATTTACTGAAAGGGGGGTTATATATGGTGGTAGCTACACAGATAAACAGAATCCTCCCTCCAGAAAGAATGATTGTGCTACCTCCCTAGATAGGTATGAGCAGCCTTGTATAATCCATATCTGCAATGAAAATTGTTCATAAAGGGGGGAAGTGAAGGGGAATATCTTGATACGTTCTTTTTCTAAGTTTCGGGAGATTGGATCCTGTATAACCTAAATTTCGAAACAATGTCAAGATCCAATGACTAAAACGAAAGATTTATATATAAGTAACTCGGCTTTCATCCATATGATGTGCAAAATATCTAATATTGTAGAATATATGATACAAGGAGGAAAAAATGAATAAAAGTAAAAAACCTATTGAAGTTCAACTCTATGTTGTTTTAGGGGATGGATATTTAGGCCCAATTCGATGTACTGTCTATCCCTGGCACAAACCAAGTCTTCTCTTAAAAAACTACATGGATAATGCGCTAGAATTACCAGATACTATGAGGACTTCAAACCCAAGGAAAATATATAATTGGAGAAACAGGTCTTTTTTAGAAGAAGAAAGAACTTTTGATCAACAGAAAATCAAAACTGGTGATATTGTTGTGTTAGCAGATCACGATGATACATTTGTATTGGAAGAGATTATACGCTTTAACATGCCGCCAGGGAAAAAATCAGAACAAGAAAGTCGTGCCAAAATAGTTGTTAAGGGATTCATAAAGGGAATCCCATGGATTGGTCCAGGAATTGTTGCCCTCCTTTTTGGGAAAGATTGCTGAGAATAGTGCATCTTGATGATATCTCAATGCAGTATCCAAGTTATCCTTTTTTCTATAAGCTTTTTTCTATGACCTTTTTCTTCAAGCTCTTGCTTTTGTTTCATATATCAACCTGACGTGTTCAAATCTTCCGCTAAGCCCTCTTTACATCCAATATTATGTAGATCTTCAGTGCATCCTGAAAGTATTTCAGTGCAGCATCCAAATCCCCTTTTGTTTCGTATATCAACCCAACGTTGTTTAAGCAGACATCGTCATCACAGAATCTCCAATTGACCTTGCCAGCTCCAATGCTTCACCATAATAAGTCAATGCTTTGGGTAGGTTCCTTTGGTTGAATTCTATTTTTCCTAGCATGATTAGTAAATCCAAATTGGATTGGATCCAATCCAATTTGATGTATCTTAGCAGGGAACAGGAAATCGAAACAAGGTATCAATATTCCAACTTTCCTCGATATCCTTCACTACTTGGGCAAGTAAGCTACCCATTCGAACCCTGACAGCGGGACTGGGATAAACTGATATGGATGCTCATAATCTACTGTAGTGAAGCTGTCCACGCCTACAGATGCTTTATGCGCAAAATCAGGAAGGCTCTTGCTGTAGACTGCTGTGGGATCTAAGTAAAACCAGCGATCATCCACATAAACTGCTCCATAGACATGTGTTGCTGTTGGAGGTGCACCCCCTTGTGTATGATGTGCTTCAGCAATGGAAAAGCGAAACCGTGGATAGACTATTCTTCCAAGCAAGGTCGTAAAAAGATGTGCTTTTGAGAAGCAAGCAGCCCAGACAAGGTTTCCATGGCTTACATAGTAGCGGGCATAATCCAGAATAGATGGCCATTCACCTGCTACAGAAGATATAGTGCTGTATTCAGCATTGTTAACCTGAACATTGTCTTTGAGCCAGTTCCACAGCATGTTTATACGGTCCCAGACTTCCTCTTCTGTCTCTGCCTTCCTCCATGGAAATCCTACATCTCTTAATAATCTATCTGTATCTGCATTTGCCCTTTCGTAATCTCTGAAAAACCTGTTACTCCTCAAATCAGCCTTTACACCTGCCCTGACCCAGAAATTCCAGTATTTGAAGTACAGCACATTTCCTTCGTGTTTTGTTGTCCTTCTCATCCATATGGTGGTGGGAGCTCTTGACACCTCGAGGGGTTCCGCAACTTCTGGATAGACTTCCCATTCCCCATACTCGATTTTTTCCATAAAATCACCTCTTATTTTCTTATTCACTCTCGTTTGTACCTTTAATACCCTTTTATTCTTCTTTTTTCTTTTTTCTTCTTATCACCTCCTGTAAAAGATGATTCACTTCTGTCCACTTGAGCTGCTTTCATCTCTCATTGTAATGCTCTCTATTATACTTTGCGTTTGTCCTGTCACAATTAAGCAAAAGCCAATTTTTTGTTACACGTGTAACAAAAATGAGATAACCACCCAAAGACTTGACACTCTTCTTATCCTCTTACAGTACTTCTGCATGCAAAAATTATTGCACACTTTCTGTGAAAATCACAATTTCTATCCATAACTTCAACCTACGTGAAACATCAGAGATTGTAGAAATCGCAATCATATTTTGGAGAATTTGGCTATCTAGTTTCTTAATATCTCCAAAAGCTCGAACCAAAACAAATGGATTCTATGCAAACATTTTTATTGTTCAAAATGACAGTATTTCGAGGTGGAAGAATGAAAAAGGTGTTAATCTTACTCCTAGTTTTAGGAGTCTTAATGCTCGGAAATGTCTTTGCAGTTGAAGAAATAGCAGAAGAGTCTCCAGAAAACATAGAATTTGTAAACGAAACCACTCCAAACCCCTCACCCTGTGGCGGAGAAGGTGGAGGAAGCGGTGGTGGAGGTGCTCCTGGTTAAATCTCTTTTCTCCAATAGCATTCAATTAGAGCATGCTCCTCACTCTTAACAATTCCTCTTTCAATCAAATCATCTATTAAAAGAGGAATCTGCAGCTCTTTCGGCTTGCAAAAATCATAAGCTCTCACGTACTGTCTCTCTACGTGTGTGAAGGCAAAGAGTCTACCACTTACTTTAAAGAAGGTGGTTGAAGTAGGTAATTCAGAAAATAAATCAATGACAAAATCTTCATAATTGGTTTCGAACATAAACAGGTAATTATCATAATTTGAAATCATTTTAGGGTAATACAATGTAAAAACAGTGCAACATTCGTTTAAACTCCTCAACCACTCATATATTTTCCCAGAAGAAATAAGAGTTTCCTTTCTTACGGGAGTAAAGGTCTGCCTTAAGTCGTATTTGAATATCCTGAACAATTTTTCATACTCAGAATTCCATTTTATTGTTTCATCCCAGCGCGTTTGTAAAATATTCCTCGGAATATATTCTTTTGTCTCAAATAAATTAATTTTCTCCTGCATTATCTCAATAGTTCTATCCCATGAATGATCAGGAGCAAAAGAAACATGATAATCTGAACGCAACCCCTCCAGCACACTATTCTTACTATCAATCTCAGTATTCGATATGATCAACAAATTAGCGAATCCACTCATTTGAGCATGATAAGCAATAGTTCTGTCTTCAATATAACTGGAAAACATCCTATGCGGGTTTTTACAATTAAGAAAGTACACATATTCCAGAAAATTAAAATAAGCACGTCTTCTGAGCTGAGGCTTAAAAACAATTCCCATTTCAAAGGCTTCCTTCATTCTATTGCTGGTAGCATTACGATTAACTCCTAAGGTAAGAGAAATAGTCTTAGCAAAAATTCTCGGATTCTCAAATAACAATTCATAAATAGTTCGGTATTGTTTCCTTTTCTGTATAGGCGTAGGTCTCAAAAGGTCACCTCCTCACACCATAAAGATACCTTTCCTTAAAAATCTTTGTATTATCTTCATGAAATGAAGACTAAAATATACCATTTTTCCAACGAAGATTAAATGTAACATTTTGAAAATGTGCACAGTTGCACCCTGCAAACATTTAAAAGAAGTACTATCTCGTTCTTTGTTGAAAGCGAGCATTAAGCCAGAAGCAGAAATTGGAGCTTTTCTGCTTTGATCTTTCACCCAGTTATTAAAACACTTACAGAGGATTTAAAGAGAACTTTCGACCCGTCTTCCATGGTTTCATCTCCGATTACTCTCTGTAGCCAGTACACATCGATCCAAGCTACGACGTTAAAGGAACAGCAGTTTCTTTCGGCTCGGATTCAGGTGGATGTGAGACTGAATCCCTTTGCAGAGGGTCAAAAAAGGAATTCATCTCCTCAAAGACCCTCTGTTTTTCCACTCACAAGGGACATTCGCCCCCTTTTGAGACCAATCCTCTGAGGGTTTTAGGGATTCCCTCCCTATAGCCTTCTCTAAAGGTGTACCCATGAGTAGAATGAAAAGAGAGGTAGAATACCAATTCCTTTATACTTTAAGATTAAAAGGCTCAGTCAGAATCTAATTATACTTGAGAGAGGTGGTAAGATAGGTAAATGGAACTTTGAATGCACGTTTACTTCAACTTATGAATTTCGGACTTGTTAAACATTTTGCAATAAGAAATGCCAAACAGAGAAAGGAATGGTACGAAATCACAGAAAAAGGAAAGATTGTTTTAGAGATTTTGGAACAATTGGGGCAATTAATTGAAAAATAGTGCACTTTCTCTCCATTGTAATACTCTCTATTATACTTTGCGTAAGTTAGCTTAATGTTACACGTGTAACATGTCACGTATAACACGTCATCCCCCAGATTTGACAGTCCCCTTATCCAGAGTTGCCAAAGTGTGTACCCAAATCTTACATGTCTTAAAATATCAGAAAATAAAACGCAATTAAATAAAAGCCAATTTTTTGTTACACGTGTAACAAAAATGAGACAACCCCCAAAGATGTGACACTCCTCTTATCCTTATACGAAAAGTTTAAATATTTTAGATTTCACTAGATTCATGAAATACACAGCCTTTACAATTCTTGTTTTCTTAACCCTTTTCTCAGCCTGTGCAGAACAATCAGCCAAAGTTCCAGAAACCTCTGGAAGTATCCCCATTCCAGAAGATTACGAAAATATACCGCTTCCAGAGAGCAGACAGTTTGACATGGCAATATCTCCAGTGTTTGTGCTCGAAGACATTGAAGAGAGATATGGGAGTCTGATGAGAGAACTTGCCTCTGTAACTGATATCTACTTTATCCAGCAAGAAGTTATCTGGGATTTTGAGAGAGGAGCAAATGTTGTATCTCAAGAGTATGAGAGAAGTTGTCTCAGCTTTTTAACACATGTGACACAGTTGGGATTTGAAGAGGGTTATTTCGGAATTTCTGTTCTTAACATGGAGAGAGACAGAATCTTGGATAACCCCTTTTCAGATGAATTTTCAGACGAAAGAGTCAGGAGAGCCTGCAAAAATATGGTTTCGAGAGTTTTAGAGGATTTTAGACCCAAGTACTTTTGCTTTGGCGTGGAAGTTTCATCCTATTCCCACAAGAACCCTAAAGATTTTGAGAACTTCGTATCCTTGTACAATGAAGTCTATTCTATGGTTGAGCAGGTTTCTCCAGAAACTGTTGTATTCCCCACCTTCCATTATGAAGAGTTCTTAGGGGTTCTCCCATGGAATCCTCATGGATCTGACTGGGCATTGATCCAAAAATTCAGAATGGATGCTTTTGCACTAACCACGTACCCGTACATGGTTTATTCTATGGATGACCTTCCAAAGGATTACTATACTCAAATACGAAAATACACACATTTGCCCTTGGTCGTTGCAGAAAGTGGGTTCGCCTCAGAGTGCTGCGGGAAAGTTATAAAAGATTTGCACGGTTCTGAGGAGGCCCAAGTAGATTTTCTGGTTTTTCTGCTTGACAGCATTGAGGAGATGGACCCTTTGTTGTGGGTTTACTGGTCATTGTACGATTATGAACCCTTAAGTTGGGGAGGAACAGACGTGAACGATGTCTTCAACTCCATTGGGTTACGCTACGCTGATGGAACTCCAAAACCTGCATTCTACGTGTGGGTGAGGATTTTCAAACTGCCTGTGACGTATTAAAGACGAAATTTGTGAGATTGACCTCGTTAAGACTAAATCACTAGTGTTGAATGTGGAAAACGGCATGTAAAGGTTATTTTCTATTCTCTTCCACCTTGCACTATGCCATTACATAAACCATTATGAGGTTACACCAGAATCAATCAATGGAACTATGAAAACCATGAAAGAATGAAAAACCGGGTTGTCAAATATTCAGTGGATAGAATTTCCTTGGTTATACAGATTTTTTTTATAATTCAATTAATAGATTGGTGATATATTATCTGAAATGTTACACGTGTAACATTGTCATCTAAGGACTTGACAGCCCCGAAAAACCGAAACATATAAATATAAGCTGTTATTCTATAAAAAATATGAAAGGAGTCTTGGTAGTATTGACAGTAATTTTTGTATTGTTTTTTTCAGTAGATTCTGCAATCTTAGGGGAAAATAACTGTGAAGTAACAGATCCTGCAGCCTACGAAGTCGTATATACTGTTACAATCACTAATAAAGGCCCCGGGACTATAACTCAGATCGATTTATGGGTACATGTGGTACAAGAGCATAAGCCCTACCAGCTCGTTGATAACTGGAGGTCTGATCCTCAACCTGTAGAATTCAAAGAAGATGAGTCTGGAAACAAAATGGCTCACATCCGTATCAAAAAAGAAATAGCTCCCGGAGAAAGCGTAACCACACGGGTGAAATGTAAGGTTCAGATCTATGCTGCTTCGTGTAAACCTGTGACTTCGAGCTTTGAAAAGTACGACAGAGAGTCTGAGTTATACAAAAGGTATACAGCCCCAGAAAAGAACATAGAATCCGACAATCAACAAATAAAAGAAAAGGCTGCAGAAATTACTAAAGACATTGACGATCCCTACCTTGCAGCAAA
>Ga0209427_10002268_pt1 | contig 22593 bp, 26 predicted proteins | sample DeeMarSWOR136_30_FD_187465 | JGI IMG/M metagenome (GOLD analysis project Ga0209427, IMG submission 187465) | Marine sediment microbial communities from White Oak River estuary, North Carolina - WOR-1-36_30 (SPAdes) (version 2) | ecosystem: Environmental > Aquatic > Marine > Intertidal zone >...
CTTTCAAGTTCAGCCGTACAGATCGGTTTCGTCATACGGTTTCGACAATCGATGCCGATTAACGTTGCGCATTTCCAACCGAGAACCGCATTACCAATGCATTACGTCTCGCAACATTACGCCACTTTCAAGTTCAGCCGTACAGATCGGTTTCGTTATACGGTTTCGACAAACGATGTCGACTAACGTAGCGCATTTCGCAACCGAGAACCGCATTACCAATGCATTACGTCTCGCAACATTACGCCACTTTCAAGTTCAGCCGTACAGATCGTTTTCGTTATACGGTTTCGACAAACGATGTCGACTAACGTAGCGCATTTCGCAACCGAGAACCGCATTACGAATGTGTTTACATCTCGTGGCATTTCGCCAGTTTGGGCTTCAACCCGTACAGATCGGTTTCGTTATACGGTTTCGACAAACGATGTCGACTAACGTAGCGCATTTCGCAACCGAGAACGTTTAACGATCCGTTAAAATCTTCCGAAATTAAGGTCTAGTCCAAAGGACTTGAAGACAAACAAGGTGAACTCATCTTCAAATAACGTGTCAGTATTGATATGGAAATCGAGACTGAATTCCCTAATCCGTACACTAAATCCACATTCAATCTGCCACTCAGGCGATTCAAAACCTTCGGTAAAAGTCTCCTGAGCACCACTACGCAGGACTATTTTCCGGTTTAATGGTAATTCAAACCCTCCATAGACATGGGTGTAGTCATTGTCTATGTCACCGCGGCTGAAGTCATATTCTGCGATAAAAAAGACAAAACCTTCATTGAGGACGAGGCGCTGTAGCATAAAGCCGATTCTGTGTCTGCTATAATCATATGGCTCCTGATGAGAGCTTAATGAATACTTCGGGACAATGACATAATCCCCTCTTCGGCCAGCAAGGCGTAGATTGACCTTGTACCACTCTTCATTCGTACCGTCACCGAGAAGAAAGGAGAGGTCGAAACGGCGGTTAAAGAATTTTCTTCCGATGCCGATGCCGAATCTCCCATGATCCTCGACTGGTGAACCTGATATACCGATATCAAAGCGGTGAAGATTTATTGCATAGCCGACATTAAAACCATTCCCTGATACATTATTCTGCCAGCATGCAAATGCTCCGTACTTTTTCTCCGGCGCGATAACCATACCGAAATGGTCAATCTGCCGTGTGATATCGCCATAGAGATTATTCTCATAGATCACTATGTGCTGCGGATAGACGCCTATATTGGTGATATCATCAATATAATCACGAGCCATCAGTGTTGTCATTCTCGTCTGGCTTGCCTGGACTAGATTCACGGCAACAAACAAAAACAAGATTGTAACAATTGTTTTTTTCATAAAGTGATTATACGCTGGCTCACGGAAATGTCAAGACAAAAAAAAATCGGCTGCGGTGATTGGTTTCGACATGCGATACGATTGCGGTAAAGGGTTGCGTTAGACGAACAACGGGTACGATTCGCTTCTCGAAACCGTCAAACGATTGATTTTAAATTTCGAATTTCAGATAATCTGCATTGAGCAGATTATTTGAAAAGAGGTCCTTGGTCTCTCTTTATCTTGAAGTGCTCGTAGGCAAGCGGGGTTGTTTCCCTCCCCCGCGGTGTTCTCTTTATAAATCCCTCCATTATCAAAAATGGTTCAAACACTTCCTCTATCGTTTGCGCATCTTCACCAACTGCTACTGCGAGACTATTGATACCAACAGGCCCTCCACCGAATTTCTCAATAATTGTGTTAATTATCTTTTTATCCATCTCATCAAGGCCGCGTTTGTCAACATTCAGTTTTTTAAGTGCGTATTCACATATTTCGAGGTCAATGTTACCTTTATATTTGACCTGTGCAAAATCTCTCACTCTTCTCAAGAGACGATTGGCAATACGTGGCGTGCCACGTGCTCTCGTAGCGATTTCGTTTGTAGCATCATCAGTAATTTCGATGCTGAGTATTTTTGCTGAACGTTTAATAATGTGATAAAGATCATCTGCTGGATAATAATCGAGTCTGAAACTGATGCCAAATCTTGAGCGCAGTGGTGAGGTGAGAAGTCCGGACCGTGTTGTTGCCCCCACCAAGGTGAACCGATTGAGATTCAGACGTAAGACCTGGGCGCCAACACCTCTATCCTGCATGACGTCTAAACGAAATTCTTCAAGCGCGGGGTACAGGTACTCTTCGACTGCCTTATTTATTCGGTGTACTTCATCAATGAAGAGCACGTCCGAAGTATTGAGATTACTCAAAATACCTGCAAGGTCAAAAGGACGTTCAAGTATTGGACCTGCTGTGGGATAGATGTTTGCATCCATCTCCTTTGCGATAATGTGGGCAAGGGTAGTTTTCCCAAGACCCGGTGGGCCGAAAAGCAATATGTGTTCAATCGGTTCTTCTCGTTTTTTGGCTGCTTCTATGAAGACCTTAAGATTTTCGACAATTGCATGTTGTCCAACAAACTCACTTAACCTTTTCGGTCTGAGTGTCAACTCATAAATCTCCTCGCCTCTGAGCAGTTTATTTGTCGTCATCTGGGTCATTTTATTTCCTCAGTGCTCTTTTGACGAGTTCTTCCAAAGCGAGTTCCTTGGGCAGCCCCTTTACCCGCTGTACAGCCTCGGTACGCGTGAGTCCCAACGAACACAAGGCATTTATTGCCTGGTCAATCACAGTAGATTCCTCTGCAAATCGTAATTTTCCTTTTAACTCTAAGACAATTTTACTCGCAACTTTTTTTCCTATCTTTGGTACAGAGGCGAGTAGTTCAAGATTTTCATTCTCGATTGCCTGCGAAATCTCCTCAGGAGAAAACCTGGAGAGGATATTTAATGCAGATTTAGGGCCAACCCCAGACACTGAGATAAGATCCTGGAAGGTCTTCAGTTCGTCTGGATTAAGAAAACCATAGATAAAGCCCTCATCCTCCTTAAAAAGACATTGCGTGTAGATGGTTACTTCTTTATTTTCTTCGATATGGTCAAATGTGGAGAGGGGTGAATGAATAAGAAAGCCGATGCCTGATACATCCAGAACAAAATGGGGTGATATTTTTTCTAAGACCTTTCCTCGTAGTATTCTAATCATAGTGTATTACGCATTTTCCTTGATGCAGTGTAGGCAATTGCCAGAGCATCTGTTGCATGACTGGAAACTCGCTTACTATTTTTCGTGATAATTCGTTCAACAAAGTATCTTACCTGCCGCTTAGAAGCCCTGCCATTACCCGTGGTAGTTAATTTAATCTGTGTAGGGGCATATTCAGTTATTGTTACACCATTTTCTAGTAATGTTAGAATAATTGCCCCGCGTAATTCTGATGTTCGTATTAAGCTCTGGATATTTTTGCAGTAAAATGCCTTTTCGAGCGCCGCACAATCAGGCTTATTTTTTACGATGAGTTCCTTTATATTGCTACATATTTCAAAGATTTTACTATGGCTCTTTTTTTTTGGTGGCCTTATTGTACCGAGGCAAATGCACTTTCCGTCTTCTAAAATACTGTAACCAGTAGCAGTGATACCTGGGTCAATACCGATAACTTTCAACCTGCTTCCGACGATATTTTCTCCATTATGGCATCAGGAATATCAAAGTTGGCATAGACATGCTGTACGTCATCAAGCTCATCAAGTGCCTCATACAGTTTCAGAACCTTTGCTGCATCCTTCTCTGACAAAGGTACAGTACTTTGTGGTGCCTTGGTGAATTCGCTACTTGCAATCTCGATATTATTGTTCTGGAGTATATCCTTAATCTTGGAGAAACTTTCTGGTGAACAAATGATTTGACACACACTATCATCCTTAGTAACATCTATCGCACCGCCCTCCAACGCATAAGCAATTATTGTATCTTCTTCATATTTTTTTGCATCGACACTGATGATGCCTTGTGCTTGGAATTGCCATGCGACTGAACCCTGGCTACCAAGACTGCCATTATGGCGTCCCAGCACATGCCTTATTGCACTCGTTGTCCGATTGCGGTTATCAGTGACTGCCTCAATGAGAATTGCTACACCATTGGGACCATAAGCCTCATACGTAACTTCTTCTATTGCCTGCCCTTCAAGTTCACCAGTACCTCGTTTTATGGCACGTTCAATATTCTCATTTGGCATGTTCTGAGATCGTGCTTCGTCGACCGCCGCACGCAGTCGTGGGTTGCCATTTGGGTCACCACCGCCATGCCGTGCAGCGATAGTAATTTCTCTAATCAATTTTGTGAAAAGCCTGCCGCGCGCTGCATCTGCACTCGCCTTCTTTCTTTTGATCTTTGACCATTTTGAATGTCCCGACATATGCTCTCTCCTTTGAATAATTTTAATCAAAAATCATTGCAAGTCAATATTCGACATAATTATATTCGCTGCTCTGGTGCTTCACCTGTAATAGTGTTAGAAATGAGAACGAATGATTCCAGCGTCTCAACCCCAACCTCATAAACCATGTCTCCAGCTTCCCAGCCCCAACCTCATAAACCATGTCTCCAACCTTCAACCGATATTTTAGTATTTTCGTTTTTTAGATATTTAGGTATTTAGGAATTTAGGTATTTTTACTTTGTTATTCTCTCTAATGCCTCTCGGTATCGCCGCACTGTTTTTTTTACAATATCGGGTGGCAGCTCAGGCGGTGGTGAATTTCTGTCCCAGGCAGTGCTCAAGAGGTAATCCCTGACAAACTGTTTATCAAATGAAGGTTGAGAACCGCCTGGTCTATAGTGTTCTGGGTCCCAGAAACGGCTCGAATCAGGCGTAAAGATTTCATCTATGAGTACGATTTTATTATCTAATCTACCGAATTCAAACTTGGTATCGGCAATAATAACATTACGCTCACGTGCATAATCGTGTGCATAATTGTAGAGTTCAATGCTTCTGTTCTTGATAAACTCAGCATCTTTTCCCGGCACCTTCTTTTGCATCTGCTCAAAGGTAATATTTTCATCATGCCCTGTATGTGCCTTGGTAGCCGGTGTGAAGAGGGGAGAAGGAAGTTTATCGCCCTGCTTGAGATTATCGAGTTTCACATCGCCTACAAGTCCTGTTTTCTGATAATCTTTCCACCCCGAACCTGCAATGTATCCGCGAACGACACATTCCACCTCAATCGGTTCTGCCTTTTTTACGAGCATTGAGCGGCCAGCTAATTTGTCCCGATGGCGCCTTACGGATTCTGGATATTCATCAACATTGTCTGTTACAAAATGATTCTCAATAATCTCTTTTGTCATGGTAAACCAGAACACAGAGAGTTTGGTGAGTATTTCACCTTTTTGTGGAATCAATGTGGGGAGGATATAGTCGAAGGCAGAGATGCGGTCTGTGGCAACAATGAGGAATGTCTCTCCGAGGTCAAATATCTCACGGACCTTTCCAGATTTGAACTTTTTCACTCCAGCAAGATTTACCTCTCCAATCGGTTTATTCATAGAATTTTATGTCCTTTACGGAAGAGAGAACAACAAAGATTCTCTCATTATTACTTTCTGGGTCGATTGGACTAAAGAAGAAACCTCGGCGCTCTGGTGAATAGCCCATGGTCAACCCGTAGATAACCTCACCATCAGTAAACTCAACCCTGACCTTCTTGCCATGTAATTTCTTGTCTTTGACATCCTCAAAGGTCTTCTTAACTACTTGTCTTGTCCCTCCCAATCCTTTGAGTTCCTTAACAAAAAATACTGCCTTGAGATTGGCTATTTTTATTGGTATCGATAGTTCTTTTTCCTCTTCCGCTATTACCAGGTGAAACACCTCTTTATCAGGTCGAAAATCTGTTGTATAACCCTTTTCGACATTACCATTCAAATAGTGCACGACTACTCTGTTGGGCATACTGTATTCTATATAGAAAACCATGCATGTCAAGAATTTCTCAGATTCTGCATTTTCAAATCTGCAATCGCAATTTTTTCCAGCCTCCTAACCTCAACCGATTGACTATGTTTCCCGCTTCCCGACCTCAACCATTAATCATATTTCCCACTTCCCAACCTCAACCAAAAATCTGTGCAGCGTTGACATACTACTTTTTAACAGTATAATACCTCAAAAGGATCTAATCCAAATGATTAAAAAACTACCATTTTCTATAACCATTCTTATGTTTCTACTTTTGAACTTTCCTTACGCCTATGCCGACACACCGGTGGTCTGCGCAGTGCGTGTTGCTACACCACCGATCATCGATGGTTTGTTGAGCGACTCTTGCTGGCAGCACTGTACACCAGCGACTGATTTTTACATGGTCGAACCTAATCCCGGCGCACCGGTGACCCAACCTACATTCGTGTATGTCTGCTACGATCACGAAAAAATCTACTTTGGTATTCACATGTCAGAGGCAAAGCCCGATGCTATGCAGGCTGCTGTTACGCGACGTGATGGAGATATCTACATGGATGATTCTTTCGAAATCATACTCGATACCTATTGTGATCGCCGCAATGCTTACTACTTCATGTCAAATCGTAATAGCGCAAAACTTGACGGTAGAATCATCGATGACGGACGCCATATCGATAGCAATTGGGATGGGCATTGGGAAACTGAATCTCAGCTTGTGGAAGGTGGTTGGGAGATGGAAATCGCAATTCCGTTTTCTGAATTGAGCTATCCGAGCAGGGACAGTCTTGTCTGGGGTGTCAACTTTTGGCGTGTTGAGCGACCCCATTGGGAGAACACGAGTTGGGCTCCTGTGCAGCAGTGGTGTCAGATATCGAAATACGGTACGATAACAGGGCTCAGCATTACATCAAAGGTGAAGAAGTTTACTTTTCTACCATATGGAGCTGGTCGTTATGAACATACAAATGAAATAGATACCCTGAAACCCAAGGCTGGTGTTGATTTTGAGTATGATGTAACCTCAAGTCTTATTTTTAATGCCACACTCTTACCTGATTTTGCACATATTGAGGCTGATCCGTTGAGATTTAACCTCTCATTTGAACAGGGCGAAGAACTCTACTTTCCTGAAAAACGACCATTCTTCCTCGAGGGTGGTAGCATCCTCAACACACCTCATATACTTTTTTATACACGCCGTATGAATGAGATACTTGCTGGTGCGAAACTCTATGGCAAAATCAAATCTACCGAGCTCCTTGCCCTAGATGTACAGACGAAAGACACCGAAGAAAATTTTTCTGTGGTGCGGCTGAAACAGGAACTCTTTGGTACTACAACCATCGGTGCCCTCGCAACCCATAAGCAGCGTTCAGATACAGTAAGCCAGGCAGCAGGCATTGACGTGAATGTTCCAGTTATCGGACGCTTTTTGCTCACGTCGCAATTTGCGGCTGCAAACAATACCGGTGTTTCAGGAGACCGCTGGGCAGGTCACATTGGCATCGAGGGTGAAACCGGCTCTTATGGTGCAGGTCTTTTTGCTGGCCGCATTGGACCACAGTTCTGGGTTGAACAGGGTTTTATCAACACGTACGATATAAATCGACAAGGGATCGCTGGCTATGGATGGAACAAATTTATACAGGATAAGGCGTGCTTTCAGTGGATTGATGCAGGAACGAGTTTTGATATAAACCAGGAAATTGGTGACAGATTAGCGCTGGCTGAAAACGAGGTATGGATGAATTTTGTGACGCGTTCAAAATGGCGTTTCGGAATGAGTGGTACGCGCAGTTATGAACGCTACGGCGACTTAGAGTTTACCAATAGAACCCTATTTATTGAGATAGAGAGTAACGTGGGTGGTGCAGCTGGAATAGCCTCATTCTATCTATTTGGCACACTCTATGACCAACCGTTTAAGCGTTACCACTTTGGTTTTCTCGCCTCACCAACGAGGCAGATTGCAATATTTCCTTATTTCCAGGCAATCAAATGGGGTGACGACTCCTGGCAGTGGCTTTCTAACACACTCATTACGTATCAGATAACGAACAGAGCATTTTTCCGCTTGTATGCTCAGGCAGCATCTGAAGCCGACACTGAGTCGGAAGAATCCTTCTCATTGGCAGGATTCGGGAATCTAAACGCCAACTTTCTTTTTGGATATGAGTTTCTTCCTGGAACCATTCTCTATCTTGTATACAACCATGCTCATGATTATACCGAAGAGGCGACGACCAACATTTTCGTCACAAAATTCACCTATTCCCTGCGGTTTTAGGGCTCAAGAGCAAAGCGCTAAGAGCGTAGTGTGAAACTAAATGACTCGATTACTCAATGACTTAATGACGTAGTTTCTAACATCCCAACCCCAACCCAGCATCTATATTTCCAGCCTCGCAACCTCAACCCATTAACAATATTTCCAGCATCATCACCCCAACCCACTGACCATTTTTAGAAGGCTTGACTTTTTTATTTATTATAGTACAATGTAGTATGTTTTTTATCGCTCTTATTTTCATCATCATTGCAGTAGGTATGCAGGTTGCATCGATTCGAAAATCAGATGGGGCTTGTAAGAAGACAGACGGAGTTATTCGAACGAGACAAGATCTTCTATCTGTGAAAGAGGCAATCAACCTCAATATGAAACTGGCGATTTTTTACATTGCCATGTTTGTCCTTTTTATTATTATCCTGGTTATTGCATATTTCAGCGGAACACCATTAGTTCAGATTATAATCAGTCTCTTGAGCTTCGGTGTTATTACACTCATTGTCGGATTGATCGGCAAGACATATGAAAAGAAGATAAAAACAATGGAAGTACAGTCGGATGATCCTGAAATCAGACGAAAATACCAACAATACTTGGTACAGTGGAAAGAACCACGCGTTCAACTCCCTGACTGACATGTGTAGCAAAGATCGCTGGAATTAAATAGGAGAGAATTATGAGAATAATGGAAATATTATCTCTGTGTGGTCTAGTAAGTTTATATCTTGCGTGTTCAGGTAAAAAATCTGCAAATGAGCCAACCGTGGGGATTGCAAAGCCGGTAAGCATCACCGTCCTCATTGAAAAACCCAACTCGTACGTTGATTCACGGCTAATGGTATCAGGTACGCTTGTGAATAAAGGTAAAGATTATTTTACAGATTTGCAGATTGTGCTGGAAGACTCACTGGGTAACACTATTCCAGTTACGGTTTGGGTTCCAATTGAAATCCCCCCGATGTTGGATCCATCAAAGCCTCGACCAAAAGTGCTGCACGATTACCTTAATAAAGAGATCCAACTAAAAGGCTTTCTGCGCAAGGGGAGTATCAGGCAATCCAGTGGCTATGAATACCATCTCGAAGTAGAAGAAGCCGAGGTTCTGTATGAAGAATAAATTGCGTCTCTTCCTCTTTGCAGTGTTTATTCTTCTGTTTTTCTTTCTGCAATGTCGTCCGTGACCACTGAAATGCACAAGGTCCTTGTGCAGGAATGAAAATACGCCTCACGCTGTACGCTAAACGCTTTACGCATGACGCTACACGCTTAACGCCCAACGCCTGACGCTCTACGCCTTAGCTCTACCCATTACTCTTCGAGCGAGCTTGCCCTGAGCTTGTCGAAGGGTCGCGAAGCGACCACTACCGCGCGTAGTGCTCATAACCGTGCAAAGCACCCCAACCGTACGAAGTATCATCTCCCTATCTCTATGCTTTAATCACTTTTCGTTTGTATTCTTTAGTACCAATTTCGAGGATGTAATAGTAAGACCCTGTTGGTAACTTCCTTCCTTCTGCGTCAGTACCATTCCATATTACTGAGTGATTGCCTGGTGATTGATTTTGATCAACCAGAACCTCGATGTGCCTTCCAGTTACATCATAAATCGTTAGTTTTACATCTGTAGGAGAGTTTAGACCATATCTGATACGTGTTTTATCCGTAAATGGATTGGGGTTTGCTTCATGATATTTCAGATCACTCCCTGATTTTTCATTAATACTATTATCGGCATGTCCAGCCGAGAAGATTAACACAGGAAGATCGTTCGGAGGAATAGAAAGCGCATTTATAATTGCAGTCTGTTCTGTTGTGCTAAAATCTCCTGTGAGAAATCCTTGGAGGTCTATCGAAGATACCTGAAGCAATGCACTCGTCCCACAAAAACCAACTTCGATCAATCCCCACCGATCGATTTGTTCAAGACAGAAGACATAATAGATCGGAGCCGTCTCGGGAAGACGCTGGATAGCGGCTCTGAGCTGCGGTCTATGATCACCATCGCTTACTCGCTCGATCCGATGGTCTCGTGTTGTAAGCTGACCAGAAGGAAGTCTATTGTGATACCGCTCAACACCCTCGGGACGGACAATGTAGACCCTTCCGGTTAGATAATAATTGGCAGCGGCCGAAGCCACGGTCAAGCCGGCTCTGTTGTAGCTGCCAAGGTGGGGTGTGCAGCCGTATGATGCCCAGACGATTTGGGAAATTTGATTCAGGCTGAGTTCGGTGTCTAAGAATTGATTTCCATTGTTGAGATGAGTTAGTGTATTCTCAAGTAATACTATCCCATCGGTTGAAGGATTAGGTAAACTTGCATCAGACGATTGTGCTACAATCTCGTCGGTAATTCCGCTCACAGATCCTCTGTGACCATAGCAATTTACGCAGTGAATACTTGAGGCCGGATTCCAGGTGCTATTTGCATTTTGTGCGGCAGACTCCTTTGGACAACATGTTGGTTGATTGCTTGTACTTGTCCAGAAAGACGTCGCGGCAAGATGGCCGTAGTGGAGGGCACTCCCTGCATCCTCAGCGAGGTCACTGGCAATGCCTACCTCGAAAGCGAGGTTCGATTCTGACAGATGATTACCCGGTTCATGGATAGAAATCTCGTGTGTGTCTGGGTCGTATTGATAGACATTGTCCTGTAGGGCAACATATATAATGCGAGATGCACCGATCAGCGGTGCCTTTGCTGTTGCCCAGAGGACATTTGCCAGAATCTGATCAGATAATGTTCCACTATATCCACTATGGTAAGAAAGACGGGTATTGAGAACGATCTCAGATGAGAAAGTATTTACCTGCGGGGGCGGTAGAGCCCTTTCACCACTCGGTTCTGAAGAAGATTTACATGCCAAGACCTTATTTAAGATGACCCCTGATCCGCCAATGATGAGTATTTTTAGAAATTTTCTTCTTTTCATTTTCCCCCCTTCCGAGATTTTCATATAATACGGATTATATATATGATTTACACTATGTCAACCTACGTGGTTTGTTGATTCTTCATTCTGCTGAGTGCCACCCTTCAGCGAAGCGGGAGACGCTTAACGCTTTACGCACGACGCTATACGCCTGGTGCTTAGTGCCTAGTGTTTACTAATAAATTCTCCGTTTCTCTAACGGGGTAAATCTCTGTAATCAACGATACAAAGTATCGCTTTCTTGACAAAGTACCTATATTTACTATACTTAAATCAGTCAGGCGAAAGGAGAGGTCATGGAGAAGAAAGATTTTTCAATAAGTGATGCATTAAAATCTGGATGGGATACGATGAAAGGCAATTTTTGGTACTTCGTTGGCGTATTGATCGTTGCCTTTGTCGTTACTGCAGTTCCGCATGCAATTGCAGGAGCACTGCAAGATAACTTCCCTGGTTTATCATTTCTGTTCCGAATTATTGGATGGATTGCCGATATTATTATTGCAATAGGATTAATTACAATCGCCCTGAAATTTTTAGATGGTCAAAAACCTGAATTCAATGATTTGTTTTCATTCCAACCTTTCTTCTGGAAATATCTCGGTGCTTCAATCCTGACCGGCTTAATCGTAGTTGCCGGTTTTATTCTATTAATAATACCTGGCATTTACTGGTTGATTAAATTTCAGTTCTTCGGTTACTTTGTCGTTGACCAGGGATGTGATCCAGTGGAAGCCCTCAGAAAAAGTTCACGGATAACCCAGACAGTAAAATGGCAATTACTCGGCTTCGGCTTGTTATGTATGTTAATCAACTGGCTCGGCGCAATCGTCTTATTAGTGGGTCTGTTTGTTACTGTACCAACGACTTTGATTGCTTATGCCGTCGTCTACAGGAAATTGTTAGAACAGACCGAGTCAGCACAGGTGACTCTACCACAACCAGCATGATAAATGTTCATCGCATGATTCAGGAATTGATAAAATGTTAGGCGTTGAACGGCTGCGAAAAGCGCTACGGTTGCGATTAATCGTAATTTGTCGCTTTTCCAAACCGTACAACGAAACCGATTGGTTAGGGGGTGATGCATGAAAGTAGGGGTCAAGAATTATTTGTTTCTTATCTTAACCGTAGCATTTCTCCCAGCAGTTTTGTTTGCTCAAATCAACTGGACTGAACATACTATAGCAGCCAATTATGATCGTGCCCACTCTGTGTATGCGATTGATTTGGATGACGACGGCGATATGGATGTCTTGGGTGCAGCAAATTTGGCAGACGACATCACGTGGTGGGAGAACGACGGCAACGAGAATTTTACTGAGCACACCATTGCCGCTAATTTTGAAGGTGCCGTGTGTGTCTACGCGATTGATTTGGATGATGATGGTGATATAGATGTTTTGGGTGCGGCGAATGGTGCAGACGATATTACCTGGTGGGAGAATGATGGAAGTGAGAATTTCACGGAGCATACCATTGCCGCTAACTATTTGTGGGCTGTTTCAGTCTATGCAACTGATCTAGATGATGACGGCGATGTAGATGTATTGGGAGCAGCGTACGATGCCGATGATATTACCTGGTGGGAGAACGATGGCAGCGAGAATTTCACGGAACATACAATCGCTGCAAACTTCGATGGTGCCTATTCTGTATATGCGATTGATTTGGATGATGACGGCGATGTAGATGTATTGGGAGCAGCGTACGATGCCGATGATATTACCTGGTGGGAGAACGATGGCAGCGAGAACTTTACCGAACATAATATTGCAGCAAATTTTTTGGGAGCCATTGCAGTATATGCCATTGATGTTGACACCGATGGCGACAAAGATGTTGTCGGTGCCGCCTATTGGGGAGAAGATATTACCTGGTGGGAGAATGACGGCATTGAGAATTTTACTGAACACCCGATTGCGGATAATTTCTGGGGTGCCTGGTATGTGTATGCAATTGATGTTGATAACGACACTGATGTCGACATATTGGGTGCGGCTTCAAACGCTGATGATATTACGTGGTGGGAAAATGATGGCGACGAGAACTTTACTGAGCACACAATCGCTGGAGAGTTCGATGGCGCAGTCTCGGTCTTTGCCATTGACGTTGATGGTGATACTGATATAGATGTGTTAGGAGCGGGTCGCGATGCATATGATATTACCTGGTGGGAGAGCGACCTCGTCGGCATCGAGGAAGAAACCGCAGAACCAGTAGAAGTCCATGACTACGGTGCAACAATCATCAGTGGTCCCCTGCTACTCCCTGAGGGCAAGTCATATCGTATCTTTGATATTAATGGCAGAATGGTCGAACCACACAAAATCGGAACTGGAATATTCTTCATTGAGTCCGAAGGACATATTATACAGAAAGTGGTCAAAGTGCGGTAGCACATGACGCAGCACGCAACATGCTTAACGCTTTACGCCTTACGCACAACGCTATACGCATCTTCTCCGTTTCCCCCTTTCTCCCCGTCACCATTTCTCCCCTTCTCCATTTCACCGATTCTCCAGCCGCAGGCGTGTCTCCAACAAAGTGTGTCTCCAATGTAATGTGTCTCCGGTATTGACATAGTATTGACATGATTAATGTCTCCAGTATGACCATATGATTCATAGCATAGCAGTTGTAATCTTTATGGCACTCTGTTATCTCCCAGCGGCTCTCTGGGAGTCAATCGGACCCTATCGTGGAAACATAGAAACTATGGCAGTAGCACCATCTGATGATAATACCATTTATTGTGCGACCTACAGTCCAAGCCCGGCAAAGATTTTCAAATCGATAGATGGTGGTGAGACATGGAATGCTACGAGTTCACTTACAACTTATTGTCTGGCAATTGACCCAACCAACCCAGATATTGTGTATGGAGGTGCATACAACGCTGCCTACAAATCGACTGACGGCGGTTTCACATGGACTACGTATCCAGTCATGGACTGCAATTTTTATTCCATAAGTGTCCATCCAACTTCGCCGTCCGTTGTTTTCGCATCGGGACAGGTGTGGGAGAGTCAAGTTGGTAGATTCGTTATGGGCTTTCTTAAGAGTATTGATGGTGGTGTAAATTGGACAACATTTCCTCTTAATACCTACAGCGGCTATGCATATTGTCTTGTATTGGATCCCTCTAATCCCGAATATATATATGTTGGCGGATGCTACACAAATCCTGGAAGTTACCCAAGCGTATTTAAATCCACGGACGGTGGTAAAACCTTCACCGAGGTTTCAACTGGATTACCAGCAGGTGCCATTATTTATTCATTAGCAATCCATCCCACGAGCACCACAATCATCTATGCAGGCACCAGCTCAAGCGGCATATATCGTTCTACTGATAGTGGCGATTCCTGGGTTCAGATGTGTACATACAGTGACATCCATGCGCTTTCGACTTCTGCTGCAGAACCAAATATCGCGTATGCCGGAGGAATTGCTACAGTATACAAAACTACAGATGCAGGTGAATCATGGATTGAGACTGGTACAGGAATTTCGGGGAAGTCGATTAAAGGCTTGGCGGTAAAACAGACCCAGGCAACGACAGTCTATGCGGCGAATAATTTAGGTTTCTACAAGACAATTAATGGTGCTGATAATTGGCTTCAGTCCAGTTATGGCATCAACCTGGCTCATATTCCTGACTTTGATGTTGCACCATCATCAACGTCCACAATTTATGCTGTCGGCATAGAAGGTCCATGGTCTGCTGCTGATGTGTGGTTGTATAAGACAACCAACAGTGGTTCAGAATGGTATGCACACGCCGTACCACTCAGTTGTGGAGATATCTGCGCAGTTGCGGTCAGCAGTGCAGATCCTGATGCCGTTCTAGTCCTTGAGGGTGAAGGTTGAGACAACGCTGAGTGCTTTAAGAGCACTGACGGCGGGTCCGTCTGGTCAGAGATCGACAACTATTATAGAGACGGTGGAACACTCGCTGCCGATCCAAATAACAGCTCGGTCTACTGGAGTGGCGGTAATTACCGAACTGGTATCGATGATTTGATGAGTGTTTCTAAGACGACAGATAGTGGTACAGATTGGATGCGGCATAATCTCGCAACAGATGGATTCACCTGTGCTTTAGCAATTGACCCAACGAATTCCGATATCGTGTATGCCGGAGGTGTTCCTGGAGTGTATAGGACTACTGACGGTGGCGTAAATTGGTCAGATGTCTCTGTCGGCTTGAGTGGCAGTGTGTATGCCCTCGCGATAGCTCCTCAGAATCCAACAGCTGTATTCGCTGGCACACCGGACGGTGTATTCAAGTCAGCCGATAGTGGCAAAACGTGGTCTAACACAGGGTGTAGTGATGTGAATGCACTGCTCGTACATCATAACCATCCTGACACAGTATATGCCGGCACGTGCCATGGTGTATTCGTAAGTACCACAGGTGGTGGTGGCTGGACAGCAATGAATGAGGGATTTGATACACTTGAGATTACCAGTTTGGGCATGAACGCCGCGTATCTATTTGCGGGCACAGACGGTAAGGGCATGTACCGTCGGGGACTCGATATAGGGAAGGAGGAGGTAAAGAGACAGCTTTCGCAAAATATAATCTTTCGTGCACAGCCGAATCCAACAAGAAACAAGACAGAAATTCACTATGTACTATCTCAACAGTCGTACGTTGAGCTCACCATCTATGGAGTTCAAGGTTGTTTAGTGCGTAAGCTTGTCTCTCAAATACAGGAATCCGGCGCACACATTGTGTTGTGGGATGGTTTAGATAAGGAGGGAGAGCCTGTGTCTTCAGGCATTTACCTCTGCAGATTATCAACACACAGAGATACGCATTTCATAAAGCTCGTTCTTAGTAGATAGCATACTTAACTCTATTAGTAACTCTTGCATTATACCTAAGTTAGTATATAATATGTAAGTTGTGAACTTACAGAGATGTACTAAAATCATCTCTGTAATCTTATGTTTTTTCGCTGCCTGCTCTCGTGAGCATTCACGGAGTAATCGATGAGCGCCTTGTGCTGATTGCATCAAATCGGTTGGGCGGAGCCCAACGTAGCACAATGTGGGATGATATAATGAGGACTGACATGACCCTAACACGGCGTTTTGGAGTGAGAATAAGCGTTTGTGATCGCCGGGTCGGGTCCGTAAATTGTTTCATTCTTTGATGAAACTATATTTACGAGTTCCGTCTACGACGAGAATTCTCGTTTACGGAAGATTCTCGATTTTGTTATCAAATCAGAGATTTGAGCAAAATCGGAAGGATTAAGAAAAGGTGTTCACAAAAGTCTTCATGGGTTGCCTATTTTATGATAAATGACTGATGTGTATGGTTTTTTTGATAGCAGTTTGGATCCGAACACGATGCGCGGTCGCCATGGCAATGTTGGTGATCGCCAATCGGGGGGATTCGTGGCCTCCATTAAGCTTTTTGGTTTCGACGAAAACTTAATGGAAATAAGGGGGGCAGTGCCCCTCTTAGGGGTGTCCCCCTTGTGAAAGGAGTGGAAAAATGGTTGATAAAAAAACACAAGAAGAAATTCTAAGAGGAATGGACGAGGCTGCAAAGGAAGCGCAGCAAGATTTTATGACCCTTCCTGGAGAAACCAGAAAGTTGGCTGCAGCCTGGGTCAGGAAGTGGTATCTCAAGGCAGGGTACAAGCGCCTCGGACGCTTCTTAGTATCTTATGCAAAAGAGCTGGAAAAAGGACAGGGTTAAGGGCAAAGGGTAGAGGGCGCTGAACGCGTTACGCTTGACGCCCAACGCTGAATGCGACACGCATTACGCTTGATGCTCTACGCCATATGCTTAACGCATGACGCCTAACGCAAGAAGCTAAACGCCTGCTGCTTAGTGCCTAGTGCATACTCACAGATTCTCCGTTACTCCCTATCTCCCACTCACCGATACACCCTTTCTCCCCGTCTCCAGCCGCAGGCGTGTCTCCAGTCCGCTAAGACATGTGGCAGATGTGTCTTCAGGTCTCCGTGTATGCAGCGGTAGCGTATCATCAGTTCGTCGTGTCTCCAGGTCCCCGTGCCTGCAGCGATGGCGTATCTTCAGCTTTGCGTGTTGTTTCCAGCGCCAGCGTATCTCCAGTCCTTCGTGAATAAGCTTATGCTCGAGATGACAATCGCTATTCTGGTAGCATACGCAGTACTTTTCTTTATCTCTGTCTTCCTTGACCCAAAAAAGAAGGCAATCCAATCAGACAAAAAATATTCTATCTATCAGATGCTTCTCTTTTCTACTATTAAAATGCTCATTGCAGTAGCTATTGTCATCACAGTTGCTTTGAGTATTCGTGTTTCATTAATCAAAGTCGTGGGGCTATCAGGTTCTTCATTGAACTGGCAAACCCTCGCCCAAGGACTGATTGCTGCTTCAGGTTTTATTATTATATACATCGTATGGCAGTTGTTATCAAAACGCTTCTCTTCTAAGCCCACTGAGACAGATAGCACAGAGAAGAGCATGATTGCCCTACTCCCAAAATGCTGGCTGCCTCTCATAGGCACTTTTGCCATTATCAGTTTTGAAGCAGGTCTCTTAGAAGAAATTTTTTTCCGTGGTATTATGCAATCCCATATTTTGAGTTATGTAGCACCTCTATGGGCAGTGATAATCGCTGGGTTATTCTTTGGCTTTGCCCATTTTTATCAAGGTGCTTCAGGTGTTATTGGTACGTCTATTCTCGGCATCTGGCTGGGCGCAACGTTTGTCATAACCGGTAATATCGCTGTACCAATCATTGGTCATTTCTTAGGTGACTTCACGTGCATGATGCTAAGCGGCAAACAAATAATCCAGCGCAGTAAAAACCGTTGATTTTGCCAGTACAATATATTTGACAGCAGGTAAGAAACTGCATACAATACATCAGTGGCGATTACATATAGCATCACAAGACTCGACACACCACCGTACAAAATAGATCAAAAAAAATACGCACAATTTGAGCAAAGAAAAAATGTGTTCGGTCGTATGCTCTATGACAAAAAAGCACCATTTTACCAAAAAAGCATGTATATGAACACCGAAAAAATCATAGCTCAGAATCGGAAGGGCTACTCACGTATAGAATTTGCTCGGGTATTAGCGGCGCCCACTATACACGATTATTTCGAAGGTGCCTTTTCCTGGAAGAAGTTGCAGAATCGTCGCGGTGTCATGTCGATACCAACTCTAGAACAATATCCTGTATCTGATCCAGTGTTTATGAGCAAGGAGATCAAGAAAACGGCAAAGATATTTGGGGCATCGGTCGTTGGCATTACAAAGCTCGATGAACGTTGGCTCTACTCTTATGCCATGGATGGGAAACAGGTTGAGATTGCAGATGAGTATACCTATGCAATTGTGACGGCAATTGCAATGGACAACGAAGCAATCAGGACTTCGCCAGCATACTCTGCTCACACAGAAACAGGTCTCACATACTCGCGTATGGCTTTTACTGTTGCTTGTCTGGCAGAGTTCATTAGATATTTAGGATACAAAGCAATTCCGATTGGTAATGATATTGCATTGAGCATTCCCCTTGCTCTTGATGCAGGGCTGGGTGAATTAGGAAGGCACGGTCTCCTCATCACGCCTGAATTTGGACCATGTGTCCGACTCTGCAAGGTCTTTACAGACTTACCACTTGAACCAGATAAGCCAATCGAATTTGGTGTAGCGGACTATTGTAGAAGCTGTGATAAATGTGTAATCGCCTGTGAAGAGGGTGCAATTCAATCAGAGAAAGAACCTTCATATGCTGTAGTTTGTTCCTCAAATAATCCAGGAATTCTTAGGTGGGCTGTGAATCACGATAAGTGTTATCAGTTCTGGTTAGATAATGGCAGTGAATGTTCAAACTGTATCGCTGCTTGTCCCTTCGACCCACGAAATGACAGTGGATAGAAGCCCCTCGAGAGAACGCTTAACGCATGACGCTACACGCTCAACGCCCTGCACACGAAGCCCAACGCCGTATGCATGACGCCTTACGCATTACTCTTCGAGCGAGGGGCAGCGAACGAGCCTGCCCTGAGCTTGTCGAAGGGTCGAGAAGATCCACACTCCTTGTTGAGTCGAGAAGTTGCAATCATTAATGAAAGAAAGGATGTATTATGATCAATATCAATAAATGCAAAAACCTATTTGTAATTGCTATTGTGTTGTTTTCAATTCACGGTGTTTTGCTCTTCGGACAGGAAACAGAGGAAACCGATGTTGTTTCCTCTGCAACAAAAGAGGAGTACACAATGGAACCAATAGTCAGGATTGTAAAGCTGGACCCGATTCGGGTTGCAGTATGCAATAGGGTCAGCAAATCGCCTGAGAATGATTCCTACGAGGCGATGCGTGCGTGGGCAGAGCCTAAAGGCCTGCTCGATGATCCGGTTAAATATCCGCTCTTCGGCAGGAATAACCCAAATCCATCACCAGACAAGGAAGAGTACGGATATGATTTCATGCTTGCGGTTCCTGCTGATATGGAAATTGACGGGGAAATGAAGGAAGGAGAAATTCCTGGTGGCTCGTACGCCGTTGTGCGCACTCATTTCAGCACGATCACGGATATGTGGTACTGGCTCTATAACTGGACAAAAGAAAAGGACTACAAAGTTACGGGTCATGGTTATGAGGAGCATATAATAGGCGTGGACGTAAAAAACCCAGACAACATGCTCTTCGACCTCTGGCTGCAGATCGAATGAGACGCGCGACGCTTAACGCCTAACGCATTACGCCAACCGCCTTAGCCCTACTATTACTCTTCGAGCGAGGGCGACGAAGTCGCCCGGTCGAGAAGCTCCAGTCACGTAGTGCCTACTGCTTAGTGCTTACTGCAGGGTGTTTACTAGTAGATTCTCCGTTTCTCCCAATCTCCAGAACGGGGTTGACCCCGTTAGAGACTCTTCACAATACATGACGACCGTCAACTCAGTATTTTTCAATGTACAAAAGACATGCTTGTGGTTGAAGATACACAGGTCTTTCAGTCTCTAACGGGGTTGACTTTATGCCATTTCTGTGGCACAATATACCGATGAGGAGGAATGCGTGAGTCCATCTTACAGTCTTGAACAATTTTTGGATATCGTGACCCAGTACAATCATGCGATTAGCCCCATGCAGGTAATCGCATACATATTAGGACTCGCAGCACTCTTATTCGCTGGAATTAAAACGGATTACTCTAATAAAATCGTCTCAGTAATTCTGGCATTTTTCTGGCTCTGGGTTGGGATTGTATTCAACATCTTGTATTGGAGTCAACTTGATCCAACTGTATATATCTTCGGCATTCTATTCATCATCCAGGGCATTCTCTTTTTAGTATTTGGAGTATTCAAATCCTCTCTCTCATTTCGAATCAAGGATAATTTATATACATATATTGGGTTTGTCTTTGTCATCTATGGGATGGTCGTGTACCAGATACTCGGTTCTCTTATGGGTCGCGGCTATCCTCGGTTATTAGCATTTGGTTGCGTGCCCTGTCCGACGACAGTTTTCACGTTCGGACTCTTGTTGTGGGTCGATAAGAAGATGCCGAAATTTATGATCATAATACCGTTTCTCTTTGCTCTTTTTGGGATAGTAGCGATAATTTTTGGTATCTATGAAGATGTCGGACTGGTGATAGCAGGCATACTCGGCACGATCCTGATACTATTCCAGAGCAAGAAGGCTCCAGCATGCTCACTTTAGTCCGTTGCTCTGCAACCTTCTTAATCTATGATTAAGAAAAACCCGCCGTGGGTCAGAGATGAATTGATATTGGCACTGGATTTATACACTCGCTACAACCCTTCCCGTATCACCACTAAGCATCGTGAAGTAATTGCCTTAAGCAAAATTCTCAAAAAACTGCCACTTCATAAAAACATACCAGATAGAAAACATTTTAGAAATCCCAATAGTGTTTCTATGAGATTGAAAACATTTATCAGCTGTGATCCACACACCAAAGGAAAGGGTCTTACCCACGCAAACAAGCTCGAAAAGCACATCTGGAAAGAATTCTCCCGCGACCTGGAGACCTTGAACAAAATCGCCTCTGCAATCCGCTCACTGGCGAGTAGCTCTTTGGTTAGATCGCTCAATACTCCTGCCGAAGAAGAAGACGCCTGCCCTGCGGGCAAGCTCTTGTACCGATTCCACAAGAGACTTGAAGCCAGCCGAAAACTGAATGAACGAAAGAAAAAACGCTCTGGTACCCTCAAATGCGAGTTGTGCGGATTTGATTTTGAGGAGAAGTACGGACCAGTTGGCAAAGGCTACATCGAACTCCACCACAAGATACCACTGGCGCAGTTAAGACCTAACAGGAAAAACCGTCTCTCAGACCTGATATTAGTGTGTTCTAATTGTCATCGAATGCTGCATAGACAGTTAAGCGTGCCAAGGAGGATGTTAGTATAATGAAAGCAAAGATAAGATTTGCACTTATACCCCTGCTCATGATTTCATTTGCAGTAGGGAAGACCATCACTGCTGATGTCACTGGTGATGGTGTTAGTGATCAGACTACCATGGGCTTAAAGACCGTGGTCGTGAAAGACGGTGCAACGGGAATACTCCATACAGTTGTCTCTGAGGTTCAATACCTCGCAGATATCTCTGTAGATGACTATTTCCGCGGCACAAAGGGGAAGGAAATCGCAGTCATAACACTGCCTGACCGCGAATACATGACTGAGGTGTATGGTTACAGAAACAAGCAGTTTGTGAATGTATCAAAGACCTTGCCCGGCGACATCAGTTTTGATAAGGAACGTACGCTATTCGGGTATCGCATTCATGCCTGGAATGGTATTGAGGTGAACATTCCATGGCCCATAGTAGAGGAAGGCGGGTTTCTCAAACCAGCGTCACTTGCTGAAGAGACTGACACGCATGACGTCGTTGAAGCATTCACCACAGATGAAATAAGCGTTACAGTACAAATGCAAAATCTGGTCGTGTGTGCAGCAGCGGTTCTGGAAAAGGATGCGATCGTCTTTCTCGGAGATGAAGATGGCACGCTCATCAGCCAAAAGACCATTGGAGCACAAAGACCATTCATCGCCACACTCTTCGCTGACAAGGATAAAACAATAACGCTCAGCATAGACAATTCACAATCAGCAGACCAGAAGACCGTGCACTACATCATACGTCACTTCACCCTACCTGATATGAAGAGATAAAAAGATACGAAGCGAGTTCAGTTCGAGTTCTACAAAAGGGAAGCACCCCTACTTCATCTGCTCCTCTTGAGGGGTTGCCATTTTTGCAAGCATTCTTTTCGCCAGTTCACCGAGTTGTTCTACGGTCAGAAATGGTTTTACCCAATCACCAGATGCATCGATCATAGACGTAAGCACCATTGCGCGATCACCTTTACGCACAAAGAGAACGTTCTGCATATCACCTTTAGGTGCTGACATAGCTTCATCGCCTATACCACTTACAGGACCTTGGATGTATTCCATTTGTCCTTTGTATTGATTGAATTCATCGATACCGATGAAATTAACCGA
>Ga0209427_10002269_pt1 | contig 22593 bp, 20 predicted proteins | sample DeeMarSWOR136_30_FD_187465 | JGI IMG/M metagenome (GOLD analysis project Ga0209427, IMG submission 187465) | Marine sediment microbial communities from White Oak River estuary, North Carolina - WOR-1-36_30 (SPAdes) (version 2) | ecosystem: Environmental > Aquatic > Marine > Intertidal zone >...
GCATAGAGAATTCGCTCCATACTATCTCTGTTAACAAAGACACCCATGGGTCTAGTTCTTCTCTTGACCTCCCGAAACGCTCTTTCTATCAGATTGGTGGTTCGGATCTTGCGCCACAGTGCCATCTGAGCTCTTTGGAGATCCTTGGCCCCCAACCCCTGTCTCTCCTTCGTAGAAAGCTTCACCTGATAAAAAGAGAGCAAACCGTCAATCTCTGACTCTAAGCTCTTCACTGCCCCTGGATAGACCTCCCGATACTTCTGACAAAAGGACCAATAAGCCTGGGTGGCTGCCTGACGATTCTTCGCATGAGAGATCCGGTGAAGATCCTTTTTAACCCTCTCCCGATCCACCTTCTTCACCTTGTCCAAAACATTGCGCGTCTTATGCGCCCAACAGTGTTGCCGAGGTATCCGTGGATAAACCACTTCCAATGCATTCCGAAGCCCATTGCCCCCGTCGGTCGTAATCAGCTCACAAAGCTTTCCCTCTAAACCCCGCTCATGAAGGTCTCTTAAGAAGCCCTCCCAAGCATTCTGAGACTCCGAAGAGGCCAAAAGAAAATCGATCATCTCTTTCTTCCCCTCCCAGGCAATCCCATAAACACACAAAATGATCTTTTTCTGAACCCTGGCCACTCCCTTCTGCTTGAGCACGACTCCGTCAAAAAAGAGAAATCGATATCTATCCTCCAGCTTACGCTTATGATACCGCCTCACCGCATAGTCTAACCTCTTCGCCACCTCGCTCACCGTCGATGCCGATACCCGCTCCCCTAGAAGCGATAACAGGGCCGTGGAGACCTTCCTTGTACTCATTCCCAGTACAAAACAGGCCATGATCAGCTGATCCACCGAACGGGACCGCCTCTTATAAGCCTCTAACACCCTCGATACAAATCCTTTCCGACTCCGTGGAATCCGAAGGATAAGATCTCCTATCTCCGTTAATAGGTGGCGAAGGTAGGAGCCGTTCCGGTAATCCTCCCGGTCATCCTCCTCCCACCGCTCATGCTTGGCTCGCCCCAAATATTGTCCCAATTCCTCATCCATCCTCTCCTCTAAGAACTCTTTGAGACGATTCCTTACTTCCGCCCGATAATCTCCTTCCCATTCAAATGCATTGATTTCCTTCAGCGCTCGGTTTACATTACGAACAGTAGCCTTCCACAAAAATCCTGACATGGGGTGTGTCCTCCTTTCCATTGGGATTCGATTTTGCCTAAAAATCTCCCAAGAGGATAACACCCCTCTCTCTTTTTACACACAAAATCTTATAATTCTCCCTTCCCTTACTCTTCCTCAATCTTGGTTAAATCTTCGAATCGAATATCCATGCCCAAGATCCCTTGGATCTCTCCGGCCTCATTTCGAATGGGCCCCGAGAGCGTAATGCAGAGAGCACCTGTATGTTTTGAAGAGTAGAGGCCGGTGACATAAATTTTGCCATCTTTTAAGGGTTCGATGAACCAGGGGCGGTCCGAATAGTCCTCTCCTACCCCCACATTGGCAAATCTAGCCTGGTCCACCGGCTGACAGATAGTCCGTGTGATCTTGATTCCGTGTATGTTAACGACATAGACGTATTGCAAGTAGGGATAATCATCCACCAGAGATTGCAAGATCGGCTCCATTCGTGATGGATCCATCGATTTCATTCCGGGCTCTTCAATAACCCGCTCGATGATATGGTAAGCCATTTCCCGAGCCCTTGCCTTCAGCATATCGAACTCTGAGACAAAGATCTCGGGAAGGTACTTCCGGGTGACCTTTTCCATCTCCTGATCGGATAGGGCCGTGGTTCTCCTTTCCTCATATTGTTTGGTTACCCACCGATTGATCTTCGCCACTCCTGGGTGGGTTTTCTCGACCCGGTCATTTCCAGTCAGGGCAAAATGAGAGTTAATCCACTGGGCGATTCCTGCCAATCCTGACTTATCGCTGACCGAAATGGAGATGGGTCGGTTCAGTATTTTAGCCGTATTAAAAATATTATAGATCTCCTCGTTCTTCAAAATCCCGTCGGCATGGATTCCGGCACTCGTGGCGTTGAAGTTGGCTCCAACAAAGGGCATATTCGAAGGGATATGAACACCGATGACCCGTTCATAGTAATTTCGGATCTCCGTGATCATCGTTGTGTCCACTCCATTGTTTTGTCCCATGAGGCTGATGTATTCGATGACCAGTCCCTCAATGGCCGGGTTTCCGGTCCGCTCCCCAAAGCCTAAAAGCGTGCCGTTGGCGGCAGAACATCCATATAGCCATGCGGTGGTGGCATTGACGAAGCCTTTGTGGAAATCATTGTGGCCGTGCCATTCCAGATATTCGGAAGGGACGCCGGCATCGTCGATCATGGCTCGGATGATCTTGGGGACGCAGCGGGGAAGGGCCGCCCCTGAATAAGGCACACCGTAGCCTAAGGTATCACAGAGTCGAATTTTTACGGGAAGCTTTGCCTCTTCAGAGAGGCGCATGATATCCTGAGCAAAAGGAACGCAGAATCCGTAGATATCGGCCCGTGTGACATCCTCAAAATGGCAACGGGGGGTAATGCCGAGATCCAATGCAGCGGAGACGATCGAGAGGTACTCCCGCAATACCACCCTTCTGTTCTTTTTCAGCTTTAGAAAAATGTGGTAATCCGAAACAGAGGTGAGAATGCCCGTTTCCTTTAACCCCATTTCCTTTACCAATTTAAAATCGTCTTTGACGGCACGAATCCATCCTGTAATCTCAGGATATCGGTACCCCCTCTCCTGACACCCCCTCACCGCTTCCTTATCTTTCTCACTGTAAAGAAAGAATTCACATTGTCGGATCACCCCATTTGTGCCCCCCAGTTTGTGGAGCATGTCGTAGAGGTCCAGAATCTGCTCCACGCTATAGGGTGGCCTCGCCTGCTGTCCGTCCCGAAACGTCGTATCGGTGATGAAGATCTCTTCCGGAGGATCGATGAAAACGAATTTGTTATCGAATTCCACACGACACACCTCATCGTACGGAAAGACACTTCGATAAAGATTTGGCTCCTGGATATCCAGAAGGGGGAATTGTTCAATTATCGATTTGCCTTGGAAGGCCTTCTTCTTCCGGTTGATGGTCATATTTTCTCCTCGCTTTTAGTGAAATAGTTGCTGGCATCTTCGCTCAAGCATTAAATGAATTAATGTCAAATGCCAAAGTTCGAATCTTAAAAATAGTTTTTGACGTTCGGATTTGAATACTTAATTCCTTAAGTCTTGATCTCTTTCACCTTAATCCACAACTCATCCAGTTGCCTCGAGTCAACTCTCGACGGGGCATCGGTCATCAAACAGGTTGCCTTCTGGGTCTTTGGAAAGGCAATCACATCCCTTATCGACTCCGAATGGCTGAGGATCATATTGAGCCGGTCAAAGCCAAAAGCGATCCCACCGTGAGGTGGGGTTCCATACTGGAGCGCTTCCAAAAGAAATCCAAACCGCTCTTTAGCCTCTTCTTCTCCCATCCCCAATTTTTCGAAGACGAGGGATTGAACCTCCCTCAGGTGGTTCCGGATGCTTCCCCCTCCAATTTCATTACCATTTAGCACGAGATCATAAGCCTTGGCCTTAACCAATTCAGGGTGATCCTTCAATTTGGGGATATCCTCATCTTTCGGGGCGGTGAAAGGGTGGTGAACGGCCACGAAACGTCTTTCCGTTTCGTCGTATTCCAGAAGGGGGAAGTCGAGAATCCAGACAAACCGATATTCGTCTTCGCGAATGAGTCCGAGTTTATGACCTAAATGGAGGCGAAGGTTTGCCAAGGCCTGGTTGACGACTTTCGCCTGATCAGCAATAAAGAGCAGGAGGTCATTTTCAGTTGCCTCCATTCTTTTCTCTACGACTCTTCTCTCCTCATCGGTTATGAATTTCTGAATCGGCGATTGCCAGCCATCCTGGCCCACTTTGGCGGAGATCAAACCTTTTGCCCCATAGTCGTAGACAAAATGGGTGAGGTCATCGATCTCCTTGCGAGAAAAAGACCCTCCTCCTTTTACGTTGAGAGCCTTAATGATTCCCCCTTTTGCCAGCGCCTCCTTGAACACCTTGAACAAAGAACCCTTCAATTCATTCGTAACATCTTTCAATTCCATTCCAAATCGTATGTCGGGCTTATCCACCCCGAACCGGTCCATCGCTTCATCATAGCTCAAACCTGGAAAAGGAAGTTCCAGCGCCACCCCCAGGACCTCTTTAAAGATATAGGCCATGAGGCCTTCCATCGTTCGTAGAATATCCCTAACTGTGACAAAAGACATCTCCACATCGATCTGTGTGAATTCTGGCTGTCGATCGGACCGGAGGTCTTCGTCTCGAAAGCACCGAACAATTTGAAAATACCGATCAAACCCTGCGACCATCAGGATCTGCTTAAAAAGTTGAGGAGACTGCGGCAGTGCATAAAAATGACCGGGGTTGACTCGACTGGGAACGAGATAGTCCCTTGCCCCCTCCGGAGTGCTCTTGGTCAGCACGGGTGTCTCGATCTCCAAAAATCCCAAGCGGTCAAAGTAATGTCGCACCTCTCTCGCCACTCGGTGTCGCAGGATCAGATTCTGTTGGAGCTTTGGCCTTCGGAGATCTAGATACCGGTATTGTAAGCGGACGCTTTCGTCCACCGTCTCATCATCTTCGATGAGAAAGGGCGGTGTCTTGGAAATATTGAGAATCTTTAAGTCTTTTGCGACAACCTCAATCTCTCCCGTCTCCAAGTTAGGATTGGCCGTCCCCTCAGGCCTGGTGACGACCTTCCCTTTTACCCCCATAACGAATTCACTCCGGAGGGATTGAGCTTTTTCATGGGCCTGAGGGCTCACTTCTGGATTGAAGACCACTTGCACGATCCCTTGACGATCTCTGAGTTCAACAAAGATGAGCCCTCCCAGGTCCCTTCTTCTCTGAACCCACCCAAGGAGGGTAACGTCACGGTTGACATCCTTCGGACGTAGATCCCCACAGTAATCTGTCCTTTTTAGATCTCTCAAAAGATCGAGCATCACCGTAGCCCTGTAGTATCGGCGGCCTACTGTCTAATAATCCCATAGCCCAATTTTCTTGAATTCACTATGAGACTACGAGACAAGAAGACTATCCGGCTGGAATCGTATATTAACTGAATTCCATTGCCTGGTCAAGGAATTACACGACTTTGCAGACAAACCCCTTCAGGTACTCTCCCTCGGGATGGCATAGATCCACAGGGTGATCAGCTGGGTGTCCCCTGCGACCTATGAGCTGGACATTTCTCCCTGCATCCACCGCAGCGGAAAAGAGAATCTTCTGAAAGAGACCCCAGCTCACATGATGGGAGCAGGAGAAGGTGAAGAGAAGACCTTCTTTCTCCAACAATCGGAAGGCTAACAGATTGAGGTCTTTATATCCCCTGGAGGCGCTTGGAAGATGGCTCTTCTTTTTCGCAAAAGAAGGAGGATCGAGGATGATGATATCGTACCCAGGTTCAAGGCTTCTCATGACCTTAAACGCATCTCCCCGTATCACTTGACGAGGAATATTACCCAAATGGTTTGCATCGAAATGATCCTCTGCCATCGCCAAGGCCTCTTCAGAGGAATCGATCAGAGTGACCTCCTTCGCATCACTCACTCCTGCATAGACAGAAAAGGCCCCACTGTAACAGAAGCAATCTAACACTCTCTTCCCCTGCGACAGGTCCTTAAAGGAAAAACGATTTTCTCTCTGATCCAAGTAAAAACCTGTCTTTTGCCCCCTTTTTACATCAATCCTGAAACGGCACCCATATTCCTCTATCTCAATACGATCTGGGACTTCTTTCCCATAGAGTAGGCCGCTTACCTCGGGTAATCCTTCCTCTGCCCTTGTGGCCACATCGCTCCTCTCATACACGCTTTGGGGACGGAATTCGCTAACCAGAAGATCGGTTAAAAACTCTTTCAATCGATCCATGCCTGCCGTCAAACATTGAAGAACGAGGGTCTCTCCATAGCGGTCTACAATCAGCCCGGGAAGGAAGTCCCCTTCCCCATTCACCATCCGATACGCATTTGTCTTTCCCCTGAGCCAAGCTTCTCTCAAAAGAGCCGCTTTCGAAATCCCTTTTTTAAAAAAATCGATACCGACGGGTTCTCTCTTGTGGGTTAGAATGCGGAGGATAATCTGAGAGTGAGGGTTCAGATGGCCAATACCGAGGAATTGGCCTTCCTTGGAATAAACCTCTCCGATATCCCCGGGAGAAACATCCCCTTCTTCCTTCGCAACAGCCCCTGAAAAGACCCAAGGATGGCCCCTCAGAAGCGGTTTTTCCTTTCCTTTTTTCAAGATGATCTTTGGAAGTATCTTCATCCCCGTATCCCTCGTATCATACGTGAAGATCCAATGACCAAATTCCCTGCCTGCCGGCAGGCAAGCTCCAAACAATATCCAATCACCAAAGGTCCAATAACCGAAAAGATATGAACGATGTTTCCTTGAAATTCAGGAGAAAACTTTTTTAATATGAAGAATTTCAAAAATTTTTGCTCATCAGGGATTGGTGCTTTGGAATTCTTTGGATTTTGGAGCTTGGGATCTGGGATTTCAAATGAACCATATTGCCATTTGCATTTGTTCGGAATCTTTTGGCGATCTGGAAGGTAAGTTCTGTTCAGGATGTTTTTCTTTGGAGAGCCTTTTCAAGCAGGACTCCGACAAATTCCGTGTAGGTCATCCCCTGAACGTTGATGGCTCGGGCCATGCCGGAACTCGGAGAGATGTCTGGATTAGGGTTGATTTCTAAGACATAGACTTTTCCATTCCGATCAAGACGGATATCAACCCTGGCATAATCTCGGCATTCGAAAAGTCTAAAAACCCTGATGGCGATGTCTTCTACCCTCTTTTTCACCCCCCCCTCCAAGGGGGCAGGGCAGACCGGTTTCGATTTTTGATATTCAGGGCTCTCAGCCATCCACTTTGCATCGTAACTGCATATTTTAGGAATCCCACCTGGGAACTCGGAATAATCGATCTCAGATATGGGAAGGACGCCCAGTTTTCCATTGGTCTCTAATAAACCTACATTCAACTCCCTGCCGTCAATGAATTCTTCTCCCAAAGCAGGTTGATGATATTTTTCCAGCACATATTTAATCTGTCTATTCAACGCCTCATCGTCATACACCACGCTGTCCCTCGAAATTCCCAAACTCCCATCTTCGTGAAGGGGCTTGACGATGAGGGGATAGATACTCCTTTCAGTATGGGTCACCTGTCGATCGAATATTTTATAACGCGGCGTCAGGATCCCTTGAGACAAGAGAATATCCTTTACCTTTCCTTTGTCCTGGCACAATCCCAAGGTGAGAGGAGTGGATCCCGTATAGCAAATTCTGAAAAGGTCTAACAGAGCGGGGACATTCATCTCCAGGCAAGAATTCCCGTAGACACTCTCACATAGGTTGAAGACCACATTGGGGGCGATCTCCTTCAACCAATGGATGACCGTGAAGATTTCATCTTGAATGGCTATGACAAAGCATTGATGACCGAGGGATCGAACCGCCTCCTCAACCACACCAATCTCTTCAAGGATCGCATCTTCCGCTAAGAAATCCTTCTCCTCCCCTCTCTCAAGCCGTTCAGGAAGATTGTACAGAAGAGCTACTTTGACCATAAGCCCTTTCCTCCTTCCCTGAACTCTATTAGGTCCAGGGTGATGCCGTGAATCTTACATGATTCACGGCGGAGCCCTAGACCTCACATGCTTTGGGGCCTAGCCCTAAATCCCAGGTGGGGTTTAGGGCTACGCCATTACCTTCTTTGGAACGGCCTTCTCCTCCCCATTGGATTTGGCCTTCTTGAATTCAATAATATTAGGTTCTGGATACTCGAAAACCTTCCCTTCATAATTTCTTAAAACAACCTTTCCCTTTCCCCTCGAAATCATATAAACCGGTTCCAGGGGGATTTTTCCTCCACCACCAGGGGCATCGACGACATAGGCAGGAACGGCATACCCGGTCGTATGGCCGCGCAATTTTTCTATGATCTGAATCCCTGTGGCAATGGAGGTCCGGAAATGTCCCGTTCCCATGGCCAAGTCGCATTGGTAGATATAATACGGGCGAACCCGAATTTTAAGGAGCTCCTGAACCAGCTTTTTCATCACATAGGGCTTATCGTTGATCCCTTTGAGAAGGACCGTCTGACTTCCCAGAGGGATTCCCCCATCTGCCAGCTCGTCGCAGGCCTTCTTCACTGCATCGGTGATCTCCTTGGGATGGGTAAAATGGATCGAGATCATTAAAGGATGAAATTTTTTCAACATCTTCACAAGACCCACAGTAATCCTTTGAGGGAGGGTCACCGGAACCTTTGTCCCGATCCGAAGCAGTTCAATATGAGAAATAGCCTTTAAGCGGCTCAGGATCTCTTCCAATCTTTCATTTTCCAGGAGAAGCGGATCCCCTCCGGAAAGGAGCACATCCCGGACCTTCTTGTGGCTTTTCAGGTACTTTAGAACTTCCTCAAAACTTCCCTGAGTGATCGACTGCTCATTGCTCCCCACCAATCGCCTTCGGGTACAGTAACGGCAGTAGGTGGCGCATTGGTCGGTCACCAGCAACAGAACCCGATCCGGATAACGGTGAACCAGACCCGGCACTGGGGAGTCCTTGTCCTCTCCGCATGGATCCACCATATCATTTTTCGAAAGATGCAGTTCCTCCACTCGGGGGATCGCCTGTCTCCGGATGGGACAGTTGGGATTGACCGGGTCCATAAGGCTCGCGAAGTAAGGGGTGACGGCTAATGCCAACCTTCCCTTCGAATGTTTGATCCCTTCCGCCTCTTCGGGAGTCAGCTCAAGGATCTCCTTGAGCTGCTCTAACGTCGTGATTCGATGCCTAAGTTGCCACCTCCAATCATTCCATTCCCTCTCTGAAACATTCTTCCAAAAGGAAGGAACGGACTCTTTTGTCTCCTCAAGCTTTCCCTCTACGTCCTGGGTAGGAAACAAAAGGAATTGCGACTTCTTACCTGTCCCCTTTATCGGGGCAGATAAATTCGCGTCTGAAGCAGGCTCCATTTTCACTCCTTCCTGCATACCTGTTTGCGGAAGACGAAACGGTCTTTTGACCTTCCTTCCGATAAAATAAAAAAGGAGATATCGTTTTGATACCTCCTCCTACAAAAAAAGGGAACCATTCTCCTTGCTCAATAGCAGGTATGCACCTTCTCTTCTTTTTACGTTGACGTCGAATAATATTGACCTCTCTTTAAATAGTTAACCGACTCATACTAGAGTCTCCTCCCGTGATAGAGGAGCCTCTAGTACCTTTTTTCATAAACTAAATCTTTATTTCTTTTCAGCCTCAGCCGGCTTCTCTTCGGTGGATTCAGCCTCCTTAGCCGCTGGTTTTTCTGGCGCTTTGGCTTTGCATGCAATCCCCATAGTGGCCAGATTGATCCCTAGGACCAGTGCAAGCACGAGAAAAACCCACTTCTTCATCTCCCTCCCCCTCCTGTCTGATTGAGGAGGGAACCCTTCTCCCTTCTTGCCCAAGGAGGGAACCTTCACCCCATCGGGAAAAGGAATCGCTCGGATGACCTTTCTCAATATTCTTGGATCAACCGGCTTCTTGATGATGTGTTGAATGCCCATCTTTTTCAAACGAAGAGTCAACTCATTGGTGATCAAAGGGCTGATCAGAATGAAGCGATCATTCCACTTCTTCAAAAGGGAAAGCCCCTTTTCCAGGGCTCCAATTTCTACATCGGCCAAAACCATCCCTCCTCTGATATCCTTTTCTCTTCCTTCGAGTTGCGAAAATTCTTCTATCTCTTCAACCTGAAATCCATATTTCTGCAGCATCTTGCCTAAGCTGAGCCTGACAAATTCATCCTTATCAATAATGAACGCACACTTAGTCCTCGGAATCATTGAGAATTACACTATCAATTTTCATGCCAATATTTCAGCTGAAAGATCAAACCAATCCTTTACAAAATCTAATCATATCAATAAGTTAAGATTAGACCCTCTCGTATACTCTTTTCAAAGCCAAAATAACCCTATGAAAAAATGTAAAATTGACACTCTATTTTTGTCTAAATAGCGACAAAACGCCATCCTTTTCGAACTGATACCTAATTTCTATGACTTTTTGCCTCACTCCACCCCTTTTGAAGGGTAGGGTCCCTCCATTGCCTCCATTTTTCGATGAATCGTCCGAACATTAATTCCTAACAACTCTGCCGCCCTCCGTTTATTTCCCTTTGTCAGCTTCAGAGTCTGAATCAGCATCTCCCGTTCCACTTCTTCAAGAGGCGTTCCGATCTTGATCGGAATAACCTCGGGTCTCTCCTTAAAATCTCTGATCTCTTGAGGAAGGTCCTGGCTGTCAATGACCTCTGGGCTGTTGGTGACCAGGATCGACTCGATGGCATTTTCCAGCTCTCTGACATTCCCCGTCCATTCATAATCGACCAGGGCATTCATCGCCCTCTGGGAAATTCCCCTAACCTTCATCTTATATTTTTGGTTGAACCTATCAATAAAAAAATTAACTAAGAAGGCAATGTCCTCTCGACGCTCCCTCAATGGGGGCAGTTTAATATTGACGACATTCAAACGATAATAGAGATCCTCTCGAAAGATCCCGTTCTTGACCGCTTCCTGTACATCTCGGTTACTGGCGGCAATGATTCGAATATTCACCTGAATGGTCTTATTTCCCCCTACCCTTTCAAATTCGCCTTCCTGGAGGACCCGCAGGAGTTTGACCTGGGTGGCCGGAGGGATATCCGTTACTTCATCTAAAAAGAGGGTTCCCTGGTGGGCCATTTCAAATCGACCCTTTCGGGAGGCAATCGCCCCGGTGAAGGCCCCTTTCTCGTGACCGAAGAGCTCACTTTCTATAATCCCTTCACTCAAGGAGGCACAACTTACCTTGACGAAGGGCATCGATGCCCGGGGGCTATGGTAATGGATGGCATTCGCAATCAACTCCTTCCCGGTTCCGCTCTCACCGATGATGAGGACAGAACTGTCATAGGCAGCAATGTGGTCGATGAGTTCGAAGATTTTCACCATTTTCTCGCTTTTGCCAATAATGTTCTTGAAATGGAACTTGTCCTCCAATTGAGAGCGTAAATCTCGGTTCTGTAGAATCAGCGTCTGTTTTTCTAAGGCCCTCTCCACCACAAGAGTGATCACCCTGGGGTTGATGGGTTTCTCAATGAAATCGAAAGCCCCCAACTTCATCGCCTGGACTGCCTTTTCAATCGTCCCCTGAGCGGAGATGACGATCACTTCTGTCTCCGGTTTCAGATTCTTCACCACTTCTAAAAGCTCGATGCCGTCCATCTTAGGCATAATCAAGTCGGTAATGACCAGATCCACAGTCTCCTCACCGAAGCGTGAGAGAGCCTCTTTCCCATTCGAGGCCAGAAGGATTTCATACCCTCTCTTCTTCAAAAGAAGGCGGAGGCTCTCCCCAACCTTCAGATCATCCTCCACGATCAAAATGACCTTCTTGTCCATAAACCACTCGGCTTGAAAGAATAATGGAAAGTTGGAACAGTGAAGGATTGGGTAAAGACTGAATTAGACCAGCATCATTACTTTTTTCACTTTTCCATTACCCATTATTCCGATTTTCTATCACTCCATAATTCCATGTTTTCAGTTCCCTTTGGAGCTGATAGGAATTCTTATCTTAAAAGTCGAGCCTCGATTGACATCGCTCTTGACAGAGATCTCTCCGTGATGGTCTGAAATGATTTTTTTGGAAATCGAGAGTCCTAATCCCGATCCGGTCGGTTTGGTGCTGAACATAAAGTCGAAAATTTTGGGAAGATTCTCCTTCGATATCCCAGCCCCATTGTCTTTGATCACGATGAAGACATTCTTCCTTGATCCCCGTGTGAACAGATGAATTTCCCCTCTCTCCGAGACGGCTTGGATGCTGTTAATGAGGAGGTTCGAGATAGCGAGGTTAAATTGGCTGACATCTATCTTGAGCATGGGCAACTTTCTTTGGAAGTGAGTCTCGATCCTTGCATTCTTCATCTGAGCATCCGGCATCAAAAGTCGAACTACCGAGTCCAAGACTTCGTTCAGTTGAACCGACTCAAAATTCAGAGGCGGTAAGCGATTAAAATCTAAGAACTCCTTGAGATTATTCTCCAATCGAAGGGTTTCGTAACTGATAAAGTTGAGGAGGGAGTGAATCTCCTCCTTCTGAGAAAGATGGTTTTCCTCCCCCAACTCCTCCCTCAATAGCTCGATATTGATATTCAACGAGCTCAATGGATTGCGGATCTCATGGGCCATCCAACGAGCCAGGTGGCCAATGGTTGAGAGGTCTCGGCTCTTGCTAATCTCCCTTGAAAGCAGGCCCTTCTCCGTGACATCGGCAAATGTGGCCAGACAGCCTAAGAATATCCCCTTTTTCTCAAAAATAGGATAAAAACTGCACTGAAGGATTCGTACCTCTCCGTCTGCCAAAGGACCAGGCGGAACCCGAATAGCCAGTTCGATATCGTGATCACTCTCTTTCTTTTCGTAAACGGCATCGAAGTGCCTTCTTATATTCTTATAAGGGATCACTCTCTCCAGCCTTTTCCCTAACGCCTGTTTCCTTTTGATCTCGAAGTACTCTTCTGCGACAGGATTGAACACTTGGATTCGGCCTTTTCCGTCGGCAAAGATGATGGCCTCCTTGAAATTCTTTAACAGGATCTCATGGAGGGTCTGTTCTTTTCGAGTCATCCTGAATTCGCTAATCCATCAGCTCGTACCGTGCCATGGCATGATGGAAAATGGTTCTCACCAACCGGTCATAACTCCATCCCATCCGCCTCGCCATGATCGGAAGATCCCCATAGACAGGGGAGAGGCCGGGGAGTGGATTAATTTCCAAGAAATAGGGAGTCCCATTATTTCCGACACGGATATCCACTCTTGAGACATCTCGGCAATCCAGGGCACGATAGGATCGAACCGCCACTTCCTTAATTTTCTCCAAGAGGAAGTCGTCAATAGGCGGAGGGCAATGATAGACAACCTTTTCCTGCCACTCCCTTTTTATCTCCAATGAATAAATGGCCTCCGCTGGAGGTATCCCTTTGATTTCAATTTGCATGACACCCAAGACTAAAGGATTCTCGTTGCCGAGGACACCTACGGTAAATTCCGGGCCATTGACAAACTCCTCCACCAGAAGGGGAGGGCCGTAATTTTCTAAAAGCCAGCTGGTCTTCTCTCTCAAGGACCGGTGGTCTAGGATTTTTGAGTCTGATCGAACCCCTTTGCTCGATCCTTCTTCGCACAGCTTTACGAAAAGGGGAAAGGAGAGATCTAAATCCTCCAGATCCTCCATCTTCCTCACCTTCTTGTAGCGAGGGGTGGCGACCCCCTCGGTCATGACGATCCTTTTTGCCATCGATTTGTCCAAAGTCAGGGAGAGGGTGAGAGGATCGGAACCTGTGTAAGGAATTTTCAGAAATTCTAGAAGGGCGGGGATATGGGCTTCACGATTTCGACCCTGAAAACCTTCTGCAATGTTGAAAACAATGTCGACCGATATCTGCCTCAAACGGTCGATCAAACCCGTGCCTCCTCCCAGCTTAATCACTTCGTGCCCATCATTCCGGAGGACATCACGAATGGCGTCGATCGTTTCTTCCGCATCGAACTCTTCTAAAAGATCAATCGGTTGATTTTCCTGCCTTGAAAAGTCCTTTTTCAGATTATAAGTAATACCCACTCTCAATGTCATGGAAGAAATCTGTCTGCCTTCAACAGGCCCCGAACCGTGCTGGTTCAGAGCAGGTAAGCATCAACCTTATTTCGATATACTCTTGTTTTAGATCTTTGTCAACCCTGTTGAATCAGTTTCGATGCTTAAAATGTTCAGACCCCTTTCATAATTCATTTGTCCTACCGATTGATAAGATTTTTGATGACATTCCTGGCGGATCGTCAGATTCCATCCCCATAACTGAAGGCTGGAGGCCTAATCGTTCGGCCCCCAATACCCGTTGACCGGAACGTGCCTCGCAAGCCCCACCCTATGGGCGGGGTCAAGGGGCACAATATAAATGATATTACATTGAGGGAAGCCCCGGCATGACTGTCCCATCCTAACGGGATGGCCGGGGAGCTTCAATGATATACTTTAATGAGATGATCTTTTATGTTACATTTCAGCAAGCACTTGCCTTCACTCTTGGAATCAAGTGTTTGAAATGGAGCGCTATCCCTCAAACCTTGAGGCTTGAATTTTAAGTTGAGATGAAACGAGAAGAGATCTTTCAAACACTGGGGCATTTAAGAAAAAATCTTCTGCAGATGGTCGCGGTGGTCGTCCTTCTGGGAGCCATCCTGTACCCATTTTCCAGGACATTGCTGCGCTATCTCCACCAATCTCTTCAAGAGGACTTGGTCGCCTATGGTATTCCGGAGGCCTTTCTCGCCCTTCTCAAGCTAACTCTCTATGCGAGCCTCTTCCTCTCCGTCCCCGCCATCTTCTATTATATGTGGAGATCCTTCGCCCCCCTCTTTCAATCAAAGGGATTGAAGTCTTCCTATTCTGTCCTCCTGATCGCCATCTTTCTCTTTTACCTCGGGGCCTTATTTTGCTACTTCGTCACACTTCCCTTTGGCATTCGTTTCCTTTTAAGCTATCAATCAGTCCATATCAAGCCCATGATCTCAATAGGAAAGTTTGTCTCCTTCTGTACGGGGTTCATTTTTGCCTTCGGACTGATCTTCGAACTTCCCTTGATTCTCGCCCTGTTGAGTTACCTTAACGTGGTCCATGCCTCTTTTTTGACTCGAAACCGTAGATATGCGATCCTGCTCATTGCGATTCTTTCCGCGGTTCTAACACCAACCCCGGATTTCTTTAACATGACGTTAATGGGCGGGCCGCTCTATCTCTTATTCGAGGTGGGGGTCATTTTCGTCAAAGTCATTGAACGGAAAAGGGCAGCTGGGGAAATCTCTCTTCCTCAAAGTTAAGCAGCGGAGTGATTTTGTCTTGACGGCAGGTGAATCGGGTGAGATGATCATATTTTAGTTGATCATCTTCCTCCATTCATGATCCGGTAAAGATACAAACCCGGTTGCGCCCCCCCCTTTTCGCATCATAGAGAGCTAGGTCCGCCATCTTTACCAATTCCTCTTTCGACGTTGCCCGATGCGTCGGAAAACTTGAGACGCCTAAGCTGATCGTGAGATGGGCTTGGGTTTCACCGATATCGATGGGAGTATTTTCAACGGATCGTCGGATGCGCTCCGCAATGGTGGAAGCCACTTCCAAGGAAACCTCTGGTAAGACGAGAACAAACTCCTCACCACCATATCGCGCTACCATATCCTCCTGCTTTCGGACCGAATTCTTCAACAAAGAAGCAATTTCGCGAAGAACCTCATCCCCGCCGGCATGCCCGTAGGTGTCGTTCACCTTCTTAAAATGGTCAATGTCCACCATGATCACGGAAAGGTCGCTGCTGGCAGGAAACGCTTTTTGCGTCTCAATACTAAGCCGTTCCTCGAAATATCTCCGATTCACGAGGCCGGTCAGGGTATCATAGATCGCCTCTTTCTTGACCGAACTGAATCTTTGAAATTGTTTTAGTGTGGCTGCCATCTGGTACCCGATGACAGAGAAGAATTGAAGATGTTGGGCATCGAAGGCATTGGGTTGCTCGCTGTGGACGAAGATGCAACCGATGATCTCTCCCTCGATGGCGAGGGGCAGGGCGAGATAAGACTTCAAGGTCGCTTGTGGGTCCATCATCATCTGCTTGCGCTTCAACTTTCGCTTCTCCACTTGGAGTGTCACCTGCCCCACCTCCATCCGCCTCTCGCCCAAGACGGAGAAAACGCTGATCACGTTCTTGACGACCTCTTGGGTGAAGGAGGGCGGGCAGGACTCCTCCTGAACAAGGTAAAGAATGGGTCCCTCTTTCCAGAGGACACCAAATACGGAAAAATCTAATATATTGGGGAGATGCGTTCCGGCCGATTCGACAATCCCCTTTACTTCGCCCCCGATGCTCGTACTGATCGCATGGATGATCGAACGGAGAATGTTCAGATCTTTAAAAATCAACCTCACTGGAATCTCCTATTTCTGAGAAATCATGCGCTCGGCTTCCCTGACTTTTGGAAGGACTTTTGGGAAGAGTTCCTTGTTGATCACTCCTTCCGTCAAGGCTGAAAAAAGATGGGTGAGTTGGTTGATCAAGCTTTGAAATCCCCGATGGATTTCAGCGGGAGCTATGTTTCGGCAATCCTTCCTCATCTCATCCAACGAAATGCCTTCCTCAGATGCTTTCAGAGATTTCAAGAAGTCATGCTTCTCTCCGACTTTTTGAATGGCTAAAGTGAAAAGAAATCCTAAAACGGCCTCACCAATTAACGCCGAAACAATCCCCCAAATCTCCATCAAGAGATTTGCATAGAGATCCACGATGAGATCAGAGGACCATTTTTCTTCTTTACCCTCTCTCATGACTTGTGCCGCCTTCACCCCCCAAATCCTTATCCTCTTTGCCCCTCAGTCTTTTGATCATGTGATGAATCTGCTCATGGTAAATATAGAAAATAAGAATCACCAGCGTAGATATCCCTAACAGGATCAGCAGGGTTTTGTATTGATGGTCGAAAGCCTTTCCACCCTGAAGGCATGCCATCAAAGTCCCAGGCACCCTTCCAACGGTTGAGATGAAAAGAAAAATGCCTAAATGCATGGGGGTCAGCCCCAAGATGTAGCAAAGGGCATCCTTTGGGAAACCCGGAATTAAGAAAAGGAGAAAACTGAGGATGACGCCCTCATGTCCGATCAAATAGCCGAATTTTCTTCTTGTCTCTGCTGAAACAACCTTCTCAACAGCCAGTTTCTCAAAAATTCTTGCTAGGCTGAAGGCAATCCAGGAACCACCTAGAAGGCCGAGCATAGAGTAGATAAACCCCAACTTTGCGCCGAACAGGTATCCTCCCATGAACTCAACCGCTCCTCCAGGAATGGGTGCAATAACCACTTGCAACACTTGGATCGTAACGTAGGCCAAGGGTGAATAGGCTCCGAAGGAGAGGATCATCCCTTTTAATTCCTGCCGGTTATGGAGGATATCGTAGAATTTAACAATTTGGGCCAATAGCTGGGAATTGTATTCATAGATAAGAAGGACAAACAATCCTGCCAAAAAAGAGAGACTCAAACCCAATTTTAATTTCGGTGACAGTGAAAATCTCATAAATAATCCCGTTTCATGGGATCATCGTGCAATTTTTCTCATGTTTCAATAACATAAAAAAAGCTTGGAGTAAAGAGATATTAGACAAGGAAGCCCCGATGAGAATCAGGGCATTTTTAAGTCTTTTTGAACCGGTCTTAACCCTCTTTTTCAAGGGTTAAGCCCCGACCAGATTCCCGACCGGTCTATTCTGCCTATAGATAAGTAGAGTGCTACAGGCTAAAGCCCATCCTTCCTGGAAAAGCTTCAGAAGGTTACCTAAGCTCAGCCGATGCCATAAGCTTTGGGCAACAGCGTCCATGGCTTCAACGACGGAGCGCAGAACCCTCCGGGGTATAGCCTTGCCCCATAGAGGTTCATGGATTTTAAAACTTTGCAAAGCTCTATAATTGTCATATAATTGCGTGTCCATGAAGCATTTTCTTCCACGTCGGAATTGGCACGGTATTAAAACGGCTTATGGATAGGTAGGCAGGTTAGTAGCTAGATAGGAAGTTATTGTCATCATTGACTGCAGTTGAATGAAATTCTAACTTGGTATACGGTGAGGATAGATAAAAATGTAACAGGGAATAACTGGCAATGAATGCATGGCACTACCTTGAAAACCAAAACAAGCTTCTTTTGCTTTCAATCAATATTGTTTTTGTCATCTTGCTCGGGATTATCGATTACTTTTCAGGTTATGAGGTTTCTTTTGCGCTGTTCTATTTGTTGCCGGTTTCACTTGTTGGGTGGTTTGCAGGGAAAAAAGCTGGTTTCTTTATCGCTATTATTGCTGCTGCGACGTGGCATGCTGCCAATAGCTTAGCAGGCGAGTTATTCTCAAACCCACTTATTCCATACTGGAATACGGCAACACGACTGGGGTTCTTTATCGTAGTTACCCTTATATTATCAAGGCTAAGATTAGCCCTGGAGCACGAAAGGTCTTTGTCTCGAACGGATTACCTGACAGGAGTAGCCAGTAGCCGAGCTTTCTATGATATTGCATCCATGGAATTGAGCCGAGCAAGGAGGTATGGGCGTTTTTTGACGGTGAGCTACATAGATCTCGACGATTTCAAGTACATTAATGACCATTTTGGACACAACGTTGGAGATATAGTATTACGAGTGGTAGGTCAAACAATCTTACGTAATCTCCGGAGCAGCGATACTGTAGCGCGACTAGGCGGAGATGAGTTTGTTGTTCTGTTTCCAGAAACTAGTTCTGATGCTGCGCAAATGGTTCTATACAAGATTCAAGGGTTACTTGTGGCTGAGATGGAGAGGAATGCTTGGCCAATTAGCTTCAGCATCGGAGCGGTTACATATGTTGAAGCTGCTGAGAGCGTTGACAAAATGATTCAGATGGCCGACAGCCTGATGTATGTAGCCAAGAGGAATGGTAAAAACCGGATAGAGCACAAGGTGTCATGAGCAAAGCATTTGAAGTTGCCGACGCCTTTAATTCTCGTGATAAGACCTTATGACTGACGTATACAGCGATCGAAAGGAGAAATGAGTGGCTTCTATAGAGGCTCAAGAAATTTTGCTAAGGATAGCTTATTTATAATAGACCTCCAAAGCTGGAATAGAGAATAGGGAACAAAAACCTCATATTTTTCATAACGGTAGGGTAATGAGGAATGAAGGTATTGAGATCTACCAGCAAACTCACTTTATGGTTGATTAAAGCAGTTATATTCTTGCTTGTCCTAATTGTGGGTATTATCGATTACGTTACAGGAGTTGAAATTAGTCTCTCGATAATCTATCTGTTTCCTGTTTTCCTCGCCTCTTGGTTCTTAAATATTCGAACAGGGATAGCTATTTCAATCGGAAGTGCAATTTTGTGGTTTTTAGCTGATATTCTTGGAGGCCACAGTTATACTCACCCCTTAATACCTTTTTGGAATACGATTGCACGGCTAGTTATCTTTATTTCATTTACGATTATTATTTCACGGCTGAAAATCGCATTTAATGAACGGGCAAAACTCATAGATAAACTTACAATGAATCTCGAGGAAATCAGGCAGACGCAGGAGGAATTGAAACGGAAGTCCCAGGAGCTGGCCCATTCAAACGTAGAATTGGAACAATTTGCCCATGTGGTCGCACATGACTTAAAAAATCCACTTCTCGGAGTCGAAGCTTATGTCTACCGATTTAAAAAACACTATAAAGGAAAACTCGATGCCGATGCCGAAAAATACATAGATTATATCCTCGACGGAATCTCCCGGATGCGGGGACTTATCGAGGATCTATTGGAGTATGCGAAGTTAGAAAAGAAAGTTAAGGAATTCGGATCTTCAAATTGCAATGATACGCTAAAACGTGCTCTAGCGAACCTCAGGGTTGCGATAGAGGAAAGCGGAGCATTAGTGACCCACGACAAATTGCCCAATATAAAGATTGATGAGACACAACTTATTCAGCTATTTCAAAATCTGATAGGAAACGCAATAAAATATCGGAGAGAAGAGCCAATACGAATTCACGTATCAGCAGAGGGGAAAAAGTCTGAATGGTTATTTTCTGTTTCCGACAACGGCATAGGTATAGACCCCCAAAACACAGAAAGTATTTTCGAGATATTTCAACGATCGAAAGGAGACTCAGATCATCCAGGCACTGGTATAGGTCTAGCAATCTGCAAGAGGGTAATAGAATTGCATAAGGGACGAATTTGGGTTGAGTCTGAACTGGGAAAGGGATCGATATTCTTTTTCACGATTCCAATAGTGACAGATAGTAATAAATAGTAATAAGTAGAAGACTATAGACGTAGAAGACGGTTAAGGAATATTGTTTGACTGGTACAGAGAAAAAGCCCCAAAAAAATCGGGGCCTTTCTGGTATTTGGCGTCCCCAAGGGGATTTGAACCCCTGTTGCCGGCGTGAAAGCTTAGTAAAAATGCCTTATTCCGCCATTTTTAAACCCTTTTAAACCTGTTTTAACCCCTTTTCAAGGGGTAAGTCCCGACCAGATTCCCGACCAAGTTCATAAACCCAATTTTCGGAAGATCTGCACAATGGATTCCTACACAAATAGCATGCTTTTAAACCCGTATAACCTTTGTTCGTTTCAGAAGCTCCCCCATCAGCCAAGGAACGGCCCTCATCACAAGGATTAATAACCATCCTTTTGATCCCGGATTTGCAACCTAAAGTACATGAGAAAGACCAGGCAGATAAGCAGCAAATATCAGTAATTCCGTACACAGAGCCAGGGCTCCCTATACAAAACGATTCCGAGTGATATCATTTCGGAGGAAACCCGACCCTGTGTCCCGCATATTGAAGACATGCCATAACTGAGCAAAGGCCAGTGTTAGGAAAGAAATGGTCACAGCCTGCCTTTTTTCCATTCCAAACCATGTGAGCGAAGAGGAAGTGTTCCAGAAGCGACCAAAACCAAGAAGACCAGAAAACCATTCTAAGGTCCTCTCTTTCGGAACCTGAAAATAAGAACCCCAGTCAAAAGAAGCGAAATCATCACAGCAAAGAGAAAATGTTTAAAGAACATAAGCACCCCTATTGAGTCCCAAAAGACGATCTTCATTTGAAACGAGAAATCGTTTTATCAATGGCTTTTTCCAAATCCTCAAGGGCTGCATCGATTCCAGACTTTATATCTTCCCAAGCTTTGTCCGTTTTCGATTTCAGTTCTTCAAGTCTTTTAGAGACTTCCTCTCTCTTTCTTCGTAATTGCTCCATCTGCTGATTCAGTTCGGTTTCCGCTTTTTTCTCCATCTTTTCAGCCCGGGCTTTCAATTCATCTAACTTCCGATCAAACTCCTTCAATCTTGTCTCCATCTCTTTTTGGTATTCGCCCTTCTGTTGGTCCGTGTAGGCCATCGCCGTTTTGCCAGCTTCTTTCGCCTCCTTCGTGACCTCTACCGCAGAAACAGATTTTTCACTCTTGGCCGGTTCTTGCTTTCCGCAACCCGCCAGAAATCAAAGACCGATGCAAATCGCTAGAATTAGAGAACTCTTCATGTTTCTCCTCTTCTTCACTTCTTCTCCTAGGTTTTTTTCATAGGAGAATCTCTGTTTATTTCGTTTTCTCCTTGACCGCTTCTACCTGTTCTTTTTCAACCGGTAGATCGTCTCGAAGGAGTGGAAAAGGTCGAGGTACTGCTCGAGGTAGCGTGTCAGAAGGAACTTTTTCCTGACAGTCTCCTTCGCCCTCTTTCCCATGTGATTCTGCAGCTTCTTGTGCTTGATCAACTGGACGATTCTCTTGGCAGCGTCTTCAACCGTTGAAACCAGAAAGCCATTCACGCCATCCTTGATCTGATATCGAATCCCTCCCACATTGCCTCCAATCACCGGTGTCCCCTTCCACATGGCTTCAGCAACTGTCAGACCAAAGCCCTCACGAATTGATTTTTGAAGGACGACAGCTGCTTTTCTTTGCAAGGCATTCACGAGGGCTGTGTCCTGGTGGCTGAGGATGATGATCCGTTCCTCCCGGCAATCAAGAAGAGATTCGTAGACCTCTACTCCTTCCGGATCATCTGTTGCCACATTCCCAAGCAGAACAAGGGTACAGTCCACCTCCTTTCTTGCAAGTTTGAATGCTCGAATGACCCCTTCCGGGTCTTTCCATCTGTCGAAACGAGAAATTTGCACGACCAGAGGGAGGTCTGTAGGAATTTCATAATGATCGAGGCGTTCTTTGGTCTCCTTCTCGGTCATCTCTCGGTTCAAAATGGAGAAGGGATCGATGGACGGCATGAAAAAGACCTGCGGGGTTTTCAGCTTCTTTCTGTAATCTTTAATGCTGAAGACGACGGCATCGTATTTTTCAATGAATGGCGTGAGGTAATTCCACAACCCCTTATCGGGATTGGAAAGGTCCACATGGCACCTCCAGATCCAGGGACCATTCTTCTTATAGTGACTGATCATCGGGAGGGGCTGAGGATCGTGGATGATGACCATATTGTGGTTCTCCAGATGGTTTCTGATCGCATTCTCATAGATCACTTCTTCGTAGATCTCCATCTTCCGGTCGCTCAGATTGATCTCACCCCCCTGGAGGGCATTGTGCATCTTTTTCGTAATGCTGAAAAAATCCGGAGCGCCCTGGATCACCCGCCATCCTGTCTTGATGCCCACGCTGTTCATCAAAAGGGTCAGAGAGGTTAAAAGCTCTGCCACGCCCCCTCCGTAATAAGTAGAGTTGACATTGGCCACATGGAGATGTTGAAGACTCCTGGCCTTCTTCTTAATCCGCTCTATGGCCTCTCCCCCGACGAATTTCTCGTAATCATCGATCTGTGTAATTTTTGGGTGTCTCAGCATGGTTATACTCCTTTGGCGAAATCACACGTGTGGGATAAAAG